>Ga0116229_10007244_pt1 | contig 17626 bp, 11 predicted proteins | sample S1TSphgellanicum_3_FD_87313 | JGI IMG/M metagenome (GOLD analysis project Ga0116229, IMG submission 87313) | Host-associated microbial communities from peat moss isolated from Minnesota, USA - S1T2_Fc - Sphagnum magellanicum MG | ecosystem: Host-associated > Plants > Peat moss > Unclassified... | reverse complement strand
TCTTTCCCCAGCCTTCTAGAGATTTCTCATCCCTACTTCCGCCAGTAAGGTTCCAAAACTATGGTTTATCAACTCTTTGCTGCAGAAAAGAACTAACCCAACTAATATCATATTTCAGACAACCAAACCCCCCCCCTCACACCTTGTGCACACTCGTCAACCCCTATTCTAACACAAAGTTGTCAAACCCCCCTAATAACTTCACCACACTCACATATTCCTAACCCAATTTTTAAATATTGAGACTACTAACCATGGCCATGTCAGTAGAGCTCACAATGTGTAGGATTGAATTCCTCCATTATGAAGTTTTTGAAAAGATTTACCGTGTAGTTGCTTTGGTGAAGAAATGTGCCTATTGGTTGTTGCTTGATTTCTAGACCAAGGTATTTCACTATTATTCCAATGTTTGTCATTTCAAACTAGTCTTGGAATTTGGCTTTGATCCAAGCCACCCTTGTTTTTGTGATTTCTTGTTATAAATAGATTATCAACATAAACTATCACCAAAAGAATGTGTATTTCCTCCTTGAAAAGATACATATTTTTGTCTTGTGTGCTTTGATTGGGTAGGATTTTATCTTCTCAAACCAAGACTTTGGTGCTTGTTTAGGGCCATACAATGTTATGTTTAATTGGCCTTTTCTTGGCCCTTGCACACAAAACCATGTGGCTACTTTGGTAGACCTTTTCTTCAATCTCCCCATTTAAGAAAACTTGTTTTCACATCCATGTGATGTATCTTCCACCCTAAGGAGGCAACCATAACAATGACTAATCTAATTGTAATCCATTATGCCATAGGTGAAAAAGTCTCATTGTAATCTATGCCATGAGTTTGTTCAAACCCTTCAACTACAAGTCTAGCCTTGTATCTAGTTGCTTGATTTTGTGCTTCTTTGATAATGTACACCCACTTCACAAAAATTGGATTGTGTCTAGATGAGAGTGGCACAAGTGACCAAGTTTTTTTTTTAATGGATTCCATTTCTTCCTTCATGGCCTATCTTCTAGACACCTAGAATCTTAAATAACTTTTGAGAATGTGAGATGTTGCTTGAAATAATTATGTATATGTAATTTTTCCACCTAGCTAGTTGTGTTTTGATTCTTAAGGATCTCCTTGGCATTTGATTAATTATTTCCTTGCTGCATTGGTACACAATTATTAGTCTTTCAAATGGCAAGGGACTTGCAGAATTGGATGAGTTTGAAGTCCATGCATTGGTCATGGGTTCTTCAACTTGGATCTTGTTGTCCGTTAAAAATGGTAGGTAGTTGCTCCTTTTCATTTTGTAATTCTTCTTCTTCTATGGTAAGGTGAATTTGCCTTTTGATGTGTGCTTCAAATTCTTCCCTATTTTTTTTCATGATGGGTTCCAAGTTGATCTTGTGGTGAGCAAACTCATTTACTACCACATAACAAGACAATTTAATATACTTTCTTAAATTGAGGAAGGTAGCAAATGTACCCATTTCTCAATTCATCAAATCCTAGAAGAATGTTTGGCTTGGACATTTTTTCTAGTTTGTCCCTTTTGATATTTGGAATATGAATGTATGTTTTTGCTCCAAACACCTTGAAATCTATTAAATTTAATCCCGAAGAAAACATCCAAAGGTGTTCTTTGGACTAGGGCTTTGGATGGCACCTTATTTTGTAAAAACAAGCAAAGTTGATCAATTCAACCCAAAGGTTTTTGGGAAGGTTGCTTTCAGCTAAATTGTACACCTTACTATATTGAAAGGGTCCAAACATGCTATAGGACCCACTTTAGGTGTAACAATTGCTTAATTTTACATTTTTTTAAGTGCTAAGTCAAGTCAATATTTGAAATGTTTGGTAAACGTATACAACAATGTTTCTAATACATTATGGAAACACTTGAAAACGTTTGAAGCAAATTTAATGAGTAACGAATACCCAAAGACATTTTTTTAGTAATGTAATAAATGTGTTTAACACTTGAAAAACTCATAAATGACTCCTTAATGGACTTTTTTAAACATATTTTTGGGACATTATTTAAATCAAATTTTATTATGATAGTATAATGCAACATCTTTGTGAGTCAAAAAGTTTTTTTAAAGATTTTGTTAAACTTACAAATGGAATATCTTTAGGATATTTTTAAAATATTTTGGAATAAGCAAGCAAAGCACCAAGGAGGCAAGTGTGGATCCTAATAACGTGTTTGGACCCCAAAAAATACTTGTTTTTTTGCTTTACTACTTCATTTTGTTAAGGTGAGTAAACTTGAGTCAATTTTTTCCTTATGCCTTTTTGTTGCAAAAATTGTTGAACTTTATGGAATTATGTTCACCTCCATTGTGTGACCTCAATGTTTGAATTTTTATACCTATTTCATTCTCAATAGTTCTCTTGAATTCCTGGAGGGCTATAAGGATTTGGTCTTCAATTTTCAAAAACTTTACCCAAGTCTAATGGCTCATGTCATTTGTGAAGGTGATGAAGTATCAAACCCCTCCTAACGATTTAATTTAAAAAGGTCCACAAATGTCATTGTGAATTAAATTAAGTGCTCCTATTCACCTTTTAGTGACTTTGGGAAATTTCTTCATGGTTTATTTCCCTTTCAAACACATTTCACAAATCAATTTGATTTTTTGTAATTGTGGTATTTTTAGGGATTTGTTTTACAAGTGAACTAATGTAGGGCTTCAAAATTAAGGTGCCCCAACCTACGTGGAATCCTTTTATATTTTGTTCATCTCGTTTGAAGTTTACATTGAACTTCATTCATTCAAGGTCGAAGGGGGTGTTAGAATCATAATCTATTTTCATATTTCTTCATGGAAATAAACTTTTTGAGCAATAGAAGTTTATTACATCCTAACTTGCCTTCAAACTTTTCTTTAAAGTAATCCTAATAGCTATTAAAGTCCTAAACTTCCTAATGGAAATAATGATTTGATCCTTGACTAAGAGGTTGATTGCATTCAACATCTTGGTTTTAATTTCTATTTTTGTTGTTGTGACAAAGTGGTTAGGAGGATTTTCAAAATACTTCCACAAACCTTCCTTCTATAGTAGATTCATCATCTTAAAAGCCCTAACTAAATAGTTTTGATTCCTCTCAAAATAATTAGACTCAAACGTTGAAATGTCAAAGTTCAAAATGGATCTAGATCTTTGACATTAAAGGACTTTAGTAATCTGGTTGGGAACTTCAATGTCCTCCACTCCTCCTTTGTCTCCTTTTGCCATTGGATTCCCTCAAGAATCAAGCTTATTCTCCCTACTCTTTGTTAAACTCCAACTTGCTTTTGCTATGAATTAAATGTCCAAACAATGAAGATGTAGTTAAAAATTTCAGACACAACCCCTGGATTATGAAATGGTATGTCCATTCGAGTTATACCCCAATAAATCTCTATCTATAATACCTTATTTAGCAAGAAGACATAATCATACTTTAGAATGTATAATCGTTAATTCTATCCCTTCTACACAAAATTGATGTTTCAATTTGGGAAGAGCTTTTGTGAGGACATCTATAAGCATTAACTTTATAAGATAATATTTAAATTTGATCTCTAAGCTTACAATCTTCTCTCGCAAGTTGTGATACTTGATGTCAATGTGTTTAATGTGATCATGGTCCTTAGTTGTCTTTGAGAGCACAATGCATGATTGATTGTCACACTTGAATGGAATAGGTTGCAATTAAGGTAATCCAATGTCCTTCATGAGTTGTGTTAGCCATACAACTTCCTTTGCTGCTAAAGCAAGTGCAATGTACTTTACTTTTATTGAGGAAAAGGCAACAATAGTTTGTTTTTTGCATTGCCACAAAATTGCACCTCCTGCAAATAGAAATATGTATCTGGATGTAGACTTGCGAGAGTTTTGATCTCCAACCCAATTAGAATTAGTCCATCCTTGGATCTTTAATATATTTTGTTGTGAACTCTCACCACCATATATGATTCCCATATCTTTGGTGGCTTGTTTGTAATGAAAAATGTGTTTTACTATTATCCAATGAGTTAATCTAGGATTTGCCATAAATTGAACAACTTGCATTATTGGGAAAACAAGATCTAGACAAGTATTTATCATTGCATACATGAGGCAACCAACAACTTTAGCATATGGCATAATCTTCATCAAGTTTATTTCACATGTCTTTTGGTCCCATTTCTTTTGTGGGCTTTTGTCTGGTTGGTAAAGGAGTATCACTAGGTTCATAATCCATCATCCCAAAATGTTTACAAATATATGTAAGATATTTGTATTGTGACAAATGAATGGAATGGTCTATAACATTCTTCTTTATTTGAATTTTGAAACAAAATTCAATGGGTCTAATATCAATCATTTCAAATGCAGTGGAAAGATCATATTTGATGTCATGTAAGTATTATTCATCATTAGTCACAAGTATGTAATCATCCATATAAAATCCCAAAAAGGGAAAAATGAGTTGAAACATGTTTGATATAAATGTTGGGATTAATAACACATTTTGTAATTAAACTTAGTCTACAAAAAATAAGAATCAAATATTTCATATCACATTCGTGATGATTATTTTAACCCATAATTTTTTTATAAAAGTCTACAAACCTTTTCTAGATGATTTGGATGAAGGCAAAAATCCTTTAAGGTGTACCACACAGAACAAAAAAGGCCTAGTCCTTACTACATTCCTTTTTTACCTTATATTTTGATCCCCACAAAATTTAATGAGTCAAAAGTTGTCAAAATCTTCAAAAGGACTATATTTTAGACCATTAAAATTTTAGCTTCCATCGTAATTATCCATAAATGTGACATTACATGGTAAAAAAAGACTAGGTAAAAAAGACAAAAAAGGTGATGTTATGATAAGATTTTGATACACCTTAAAGAATTTGGACCCATGAACAAAGCCTTTTGACTAAGACATGTAAATTTCTTCATTGAAGGTTCCATTTAGGAATGTTGTCTTCATGTCCATTTGGTGAAAATGAAAATTATGTGCACATGCAAGTGCAATAATTATTTTTAATGATCTAATTTTGACAAGTAGTGAAAATGTTTCACCATAATCAATTCCTTGGATTTGTTTGAACCCATGAGCAACCAACTGAGCCTTGTATTGAAATATTGTACCATCAAGGTGATACTTCTTCTTCAAAACCCACTTGCAACTAACACATGACCAATTTGGTGGTAGTATTTCTGATCTCCATGTTTGATTTTTCAATAATGAAACATATTTGGACTCCATAGTTTCCTTCCAATGTTACCCCTCTGAACCAGTAAAGGCTTCATGAATCATGGTTGGTTCATCAATTGGGAAATCATAAATGGTCACCAAGTTTGCAAGGTAATCTTTATATTTGGTAGTTTTTCTTTTTATAGTTTGCATAGAACATCGAAGGGAGGAAGATATCTTAGAAGGACTTGGAATGGAAGGCATAATTTGGTCAAATGGATCATCATGGAGGTCAAAATGTTCATTAGAAGTTGTTAAGTATGAGGAGGAGGAAAAGGTTCCATTAATGGAGGTGGTGTTTGAGGTATGGAATGGTATTGGTAAGGTGGGTAAAAAAATTGGGTTTGGAGGTAAAGCAAAAGGAGCATGTTGAAGTGGTATAGGGGAAGGCCATTCCTAGGGAACATCATACACATGAATGTGTGGTGGTGGTGGGGGTTTGGAATTTTTTTGCAAATTGAGCAGGAAACAAAACATTTTCATAAAAAATATCAGTCTTGCTCATAAAGAATTGGCATGAGGTTTGATCATACAAATAGTAGCCTTTAACACCATATTGTTCCCCATAACCAACAAAAATGCATTTGTGTGTTTTGGAATCAAGCTTTTGCCATTTATCATCTAGCACATGTTCATATGCAGGGCGTCCAAAAATTAAACACAAAGATGACACAAATCAAACTACACACCTACCCATAATTCAAATGGTGTTTTGTCAAGAATAAAACAAGTGTAACAATGGTTTTGAATGTAATAAACTGTAGTAATAGCCTTAGCCCAAAATGTGTGTGGTAATTTGGTTGTCGTAAGCATGTAATGAATAGCTTCAACCATAGTACGATTCTTCGACATCCATTTTGTTTGAGTGTATATGGCATAATATATTGTCTAGCGACGCCGTGGTCTTCACAAATTTTGATAAAATGACTCGATGTATATTCACCTTCATTGTCAAATCTCAAGCATTTTATTTTATTTCCTATTTGAGTTTCAACAAAGGCTTTATAAGACTAAAACATTGATATCACATTAAATTTCCTCTTAAGGAAATAAACAATAGTGAACCGAAAGTAATCATCTATGAATGTTGCAAAGTAGACAAATCCATTCAAAGATTTTATTTGCATGGGACCAATACAAATGTTTGAATGTATGAATTTGAGTATAATTTTAGCTTGAGAATTATTGCCTTGAAAAAATGGAATTTTGTGTTGTTTGCCAACAACACATTTTTCAAAAAGTGGGAAGTCGTGGAATAAGTGTTGGAAATTATGTTGAATTTCGATGATCATATGTGTTTTATTCATTTCATGCATGCGGTGCAAATGTGTGAGTGAACCAAACAGTAATGCCACTTAATGATGTTTACACCAATGTTATGGCCAACAATGGAGTTGACTCAAGTGTTGGGGAAATTCCCTCACCAATGGGACATAAAGACCCCAACTTGATTATAATGGAAAATATCCTTTTGTCTTTTTTCGTAATTTTCCCCATTCAATGATCATGAAAGAATTCCATATTGCTTGCTCCTTGTGCTGCCTTGCAAATTGACATAAGATTTTTGGTAAGATGAAGGACATGAAGCACATTAGAAACTTCAATAATGTGGCATGTATGGAGGCAAATGAAAATTGTTCCCATACCAATTGCTTCTTGGCTCCCAGTATCCCCCATGAACATAGAAAGGGAAGGCTTCAAAATTTTGTATGCAAAAAACCAATTTCTTTGTGGTGTCAAATGTTTAGTTGCACATGTATCCAAATACCAAGTATATGTATAGTTGTTTTCTTTTGCAACAATTGTCATGAAAAGTTGAATTGTTTCAATTGAAGATGAAGAAGTTGAGGTTGATGAACTTTGAGTTGTAACATTGGCTTGGGATTTGAACACCCCATTAGCATGATCTTGTGCTTTATCCTTGCAATCCGGAACAATGTACCCCTTTATTCCACAATAGTGACAACTCACATTATGATTGTATTTGGACTTGGAGTTTGATGTGAATTTTTTTCCACTTTGATTTGTATTGTTGTTTTTACAATACTTGGATGATCTTCTGCATGTTTTGGCAAAGAAACCAATAGGTTTTGAACCTTCCTTTTCATGAATTGATGAAACCATAATGTTATTTCTTGTCTAATTTTCCCAATTAAGGTTGCCAAGTTCATGTTGATTTGATTTGCTTGTGTGGTGATGAAGGCATGCCATGAAAAAGGGAGTGTTTTCAATAAAAGGATGACCAATTGGGATTCTAGAATGTCAAGATTGACAATTACAACATCATCAACAATACATCAAGGAATTCATCCAAGAATTCAATCACATTTTCATTTTCAACCATGTGAATTTCAATCAACTTTGTGTATGATGTGATTTGTATAGCTACATGTTGATAAGTAGCTTTCAATTTGCCCCAATTTTCCTTCAATGTTTTCAATGAGCATGCACCATGCTTGAGCATCTTTATTTTTCCATATAATTTGTAATGCATGATTCGTAGCACCAGGATTAATTTCAAGTCTATTCAAATTATACCTCAATAAATCTTTATCCTTAATAGCTTTCAATTCCTTAGATCTAATACCATGTAAACTTTCTAGCATGCAGACTCTTATTTAAGTCTAGATCAAAATACTAATGCAATGGAAGGAGGATTAATAAAAGGAGAAAGACATAGAGGATTTTGAGAGGAGAGTAAGTTACATGAGGGAGAAAAGAGAGATGTGATCCACCAAAATGTGGTTACTATGAATAGGACATGTTGTGACTATTGCTCAAAATAGTCATGCAGTTGCAAGTGGACTTGAGTTGTAATCATTCTGATGACTATAGTCATAATTATGACTCTACAACTACAAATATGACTATGATTACAACCAAAGGTAATTATGATTACAAATATGACTACACGACTAATGTAACCATATTAAAGTAATTACTTGACCTTTGTTTCAACAAGTTAAAAAATAAAATAAAATACATATCAACATGGTCAAATTTGTATGAAAAGCATAACTTAACATAATTTACCTTAATTTAATATCCTTTAAATAATTCATAATTTAATGTATTTTAACCTATTTTAGTATGAATTAAATTAAACCTAGTATAATTTAAATTTATTTATTTTAACTTAATCTAATCCTAATTTAACCCACTTAAAGTTAGTTCACCCTAAATAGCCTATATAATTTATTTTAAATAACCTAATTTATTATAAATAATTTTACATTTTAACTTAATGTAACATATTTTAACATATGTAAGCTAATTTAATTTAGTTTAGCTAGGTTTAGATTAATTAACTCAATTTAGCCTAATTGGCCTTAGTCCCAACAAAATCAATTAAAAAACCTTATTTGCCAAAAAAATTCAAATTTAGCCAAGTTTAATTGACCATGTTTAGCCTAAGTGATTTCATGTAACTTGATTTCACCAATTTTAACCAAATTTAACTTCAATATCGAAATTTAGCCAAATGCATAACCAAATTTAACTTTATTTCTTTTAGGTTTAACCAAATTTATCCAAAATCATTTAGTTTTAAAAAATATATTCTCATTTAAACAAGTTTTAACTAAGTTTATCAAAATAGAAAAAAATTGATCCTATTTTAGCCAAAATAACCTACTTTAACTTCATTTATATTACTTTAACCAATATTAAACAAAATTAATGAACTTTAGCTTTAATCTAGCCAAGTTTAATCTAAATATCTTATTTTAATAAAAAAAACAACACAATTAAAACAATTTTATGCTATTTAAACCAAATTTAACAAAGTTATACCAAATTTATCTATGGGTTTAGGATTCATAAATTTACATATTAAATTTACATATATAATGACCTTTTAGAAAAATATGATTAAATATAAATTACAAATTACAAATTTTAATTTTATTAAAATATATTTGTTGTATTATGTATATATTTTCAACATAATTCAGTAAATATTTATATACATATAACATTGCATATGTATGTGTATATATTGTATTAAATATGTATATTTTAATAAATTTAAAATTATAAAAACTGAAATAATGAAAAATTGGTACAATTATAATGTCATGTTAAGTGGTTGGACTATAATAAAATTAATTGGTAAATTATTTTCTTCTAAATATCAATTCTATTAATTAACTTACTAATTCATATTCATATGTTCATTTGATTAAATATTGGAAAAGAAATTAAATTTCAAACTTTGTACTTTTATACATTCAATCATTGGAACATGATAAAAAGCATTTATGTGACAACATTGTGGTACACGTGATGTGGTAGGTTGATGGCAAAGGCCTTGGACCAACTCAAGGAAATCCAAGGATCAATGTTTGTTCCCACTATGTTGACCAGTTTGACCATGTTGATTATAGTCAACTTTGACCATCCGTATGATAAAAACATATGTTTGTTACGTTGACCAATGGTATGTATAATATAATAATGTTTTATATGATTGTATATATGATTATACGATTTGTGTATTATACAATTCATGTAGAAACCATATGTATACGATATATAAATAATAAAATTTAAATGAATAATTATTTAGTAAAATCAATATTAGAAAATATATTTAAACTATTTATACAATAATATAACATTTAATAAAAATACATATACACAAATATAATTTATATAAATAATATTTTATAGTCGTAGGTGCAATCGCAATGGTGGTTAAGACTATGACCATCTTAGCGACTAGTGGCATTTACAAAGTCGTCATTTGGACTATAGAGTCATGTAGTCACAACTAGTCGCAAATGGCATTTATGACTAGTTTTGTAGTTGTAAATGCCACATTTTGGCATTGTGCTAGTTGCATTGCTTGTTTTGACAATATTTTCATTTTCAATGTTTATTCTTGGATCTTCCCTTGTACTTAGGAAGCTCAATGTGTTCCCATTCCAACCTTCTTTGGTGTCCCATTTTGCGTTTTGTACCTGGAAAAAGGACAATATGTCAATTTTACGAAGAAATAAATGTTTAACATATATGCAATTGATATTTAGATTGATATGATAAGGTGAATTATTATATGCACATACCTAAAACCCATCAAAACAATAGATACTTTAATTTTAATTTTACAAAATTTGGTAACAAATACTTTTGTGGCTAATGTTTGAAAGGTACAAAAGTTTTTGCATACATTAGAGCCTTAGTAAAATTTCTAGATGTCATCACTATGAAGTATCACTTTCTAATAAAGTGAAACAAAAAAGCTATGTGGCAACCAAAACCATTGAATGATCGAGTAGCAAAAAAATAGAAAACAACTAAAACGTTTACCTTTGACATTAATTTTCAACCAAAAAGAAATCTCAAATTTAAATAATAAAATAACAACCATGTCTTTAAAATTAAGTTTTAAAAAAATAGGTTGTAACTTGAAACAAAAAACAAGGGGTTGTGTAGTTTAACCTCACCTTGAAATAGTGTTGGAAATTCCAAACCTAGGGTAGTTGCAAAATGTCTTTGAAGCTAACTTCTCAATGCTCTTTCAAAATAAACTATTACATCTTTGGTAATACTCCAAAAATAGTTGATCTAGTTCTTTCATACACATGTAATTTCTATTTGGGTTGCTTCCATTTTACTACACAAAGATGATATATTGAAACAATTATGTAGAAGAGGTAGGCAATGTTGCATTCCAATAATGCACAATTTTTTTTAAAATGGCAAGAATGCACAAAAGACAAATGGCAATAACTAGAAACAAGGTACAAAAAATTAAAAATAATAACCAAAAACAAATTGAACCCTAAAACCCTATAAACCAAAAAAGGGAATGAAATCCTAAAATGCAAGGCAAACGTTACTATAAAAAAAGTGAATTTTTATAACCAATCAATGTGTGAATACAATGAATGTGTTTGTGATTATCATTGGTTATTTCTACAATTATTTTTTGAATTTTGTTGTCCTTGCAACTACATTGCAACTAACTTGCCATTAATGTTTTTTTCATTCTTCCATTTGGACAACTTTTAATATGGTTTTCATTCAAGAAAACCCATCTATGTCCCATTAATTACGAATGTGGTCAACTAAGTTGCAACCCTATATGTGTATTCAAAGTGTATCATGCATTTTCTAAAGTGTATGAATTTACAATGATGTATTTATTTTATGAGTGGAGTATAAAAAGTATTGTCATAGCTAGTCATGAAATTAATTAATTAGCATATGTAGTTGCAGAATTTAATATTAATTGTCATATCTAATTTAATTCTTATTATTAAATTATATTTTTATTATAATAGTTCTAAAATTGTTGTAACAAACAAAACAATATTTTGAATGATAGTAAAATAACTAGCTTAGGCTACAATAATTAATTTAATAATTTATAATATCCATTACTCATATTTAATGTTTATTAATTAGATAATAGATCGTTATAATTAAATTAAAAATTGAACACTCACTTTTATTTATCTAATAATATTTTAGTTAATTAATTTAAAAATATAATTATGTAACTATAAATTATTGACGAATTATTATTACATGTAATTGATTTATTAGTTAGTTAATCGATGAATAGCTAGTTTTTTCATTAGTTAATTATGATTTTTACTTGTTCAAATTGATTTTTATCAATTCTTATTGGTTTAAAAATTTGAAAATCTTGGTTTTTTGCCACTTAAAGATTTTCAATTATGTTTGCAAGTTCCAACACATTCACAAAAATCTACTTACATGACCATTAATAGTACTAAAATAATATAAATAACTTAAGTGCCACTCAAAATTATACCATTTCTAAGGAATCAAATATGCCATTAGTAGATCTATTATAATTCACCCTCCTTCACATTTGACTACACATCGATTACCAGGATGTGAAAACCACTAGTTTTGAAGATGTTTAATAATAGTTTAAAATTTTCATAAATTTCATAATTTTCTTATTTCAAAATTTCTTGGAGTATATGACTTCAATTTGCATTTTCAAAATTTCAAATCTTTGCCTTGCAAATGATGTTTGGAATAAATTTGCAAATCTTAATCACATGTGTACATATGCCATTTCAAATGCCTGATGTTCAATTTTCTTTTATGTAATTCATTATTGTGTGTAAATCTAGATTTTTCACCAATTTCATTGTATTTTGGGGTCCAAGTATGGTAAATTAGACCAATCGTGTTCCATGTAGCATAAATGGGAAGTAAGCATCCAGTAGGTTTTCATATATTGAACTTCAAAATATTATTTAGGACAATGTTTAATATGAATATGTTATTTGAATTTGTTACAATTGTATTTAACAACCACATGTTTAAAGTATAAGTAAAATTCATTCAAATACATGCAAAAATCACAAGTTACAAAGTAGGTTACAAGTAGATGAAATATTAGATTTTTCCTATTTTCAAGTTAATGGTGCACTAAAGTACTTGTAAACCTCCATCTTTTTTCATGTTACCATAAAAATGCATCAAACTTCTAAGGTAAAAGTATAAAAATAATAATATTCACCAATCAATTTGAAACGTATTTGTTGTTTGCTTTAATTACTACACTAATGTTTTTTAAATTATGTATTCAAGTATGGCATAAATTGAATGGAGACATAAACATTTTCATAGTGACAAATGATAAATTGCAACTAACAATCAAATATAGGTGACATACATATTTCATGTTCTATCATATGGGTTCATCCATTATCATATGTTATATGGTGGTTGTTGTTGTAACTATTGTGCGTTAGACTTGAATTAGGCTATTTACCTACTTACCTACCTTATTATGTAATTGAATCATCAATGGACATGTGGCATTTATGTTCACCCTCAATAACTTATGTAGCACCTAGGTTAGGTTAAGCCAATGTGGCACCTAAGTTAGGTCAAGTCATGTGGCATTTAAGCTAACATAAGTCATGTGGTACCTAAGATAGGTTAAGCCATGTGGCATTGATGCTAAAATAGGCCATGTAATAGCATGCCATGTGGCACCTAGGCCTAGGATATGCTATGTGGCACCCATATTACATTAGGTCACATGGTACCTAGGCCTAGGTTAAGCCACGTGGCACTTAATTTAAGCCTAGGCCATGTGGGACCTAGGTTAGGCCAATTGGCACTTAGATTAAACCTAGGTTTAGGCCATGTAGCATTTTGACTACACCTAGGCTAAACTGAGACCTAGCCACATGGCACTTAAATAAGGCTTAGACCTAGGCAACTATCTAAGAAAATTATATTTCATGATTTTGGGTTTAACTTTTAAAGTTGAACCTTTTTTATTAATTCATCCCAAATGGCAATTTTAATGTTTTTTTTCAATGTTATTAGTGCACTACGCTTTATATATATTTTTGAACACTAAAATGGAAGACAAATAATATGGGACAAAAATTCTAATTACAACTACTATATACTACCTATAAGATAATAATTAATTTAACTTACTACCTTTCAACCTAACTCACTATCTATGTACTATTTCCCAATTACTACCTACTTTATTATTTAATAATTAACATAACCTATGCAACATTTAAGCTAGGCCTAGGGTTAAGTTAGATGGCACCTAGGCCATGCCACATGTCACCAAGGCTAGGTTTAGATTTAGGGCACATTATGTGGTACCTATGTTAGCCTTAAACTTAGGCCATGTGGCACTTAGGCATACCTAGACCATGCTATGTGTCACTTGTTAGGCCTAAATCTAGCTCACTTATGCTAGAGGTAGACCTAAGTAACATTACTAAAATTTCTAGTTTTTCAAACTAGACATTTTGGTCAAAATGACTAGATTTGGACATGGGTTAGAAAGACCCCCATATCATTTTGGAAAAGTTAATTTAAAAATTTCCAATGTGACTAGGGTGGTATTTTTTATTGACAGAATAAGGACCATTTGTCTAGTCATTTTGACCAAGGAATAGTGGAACATTTGACTAGTCAAATTTATGCCCATATTTAAATGATATATTTAAATTTTTAATATCAAAAAAAAAAATTTGGTAGGTAGGTAGGTTGTAAAAAGGCAAGTAGGTAGGTGGTAGCCTACTTCACCTAGTATCTCACCTACTTCACCCATCACAAACTTAATGGGTCACAATTTGATAATAATAGTCCTATAAAATCTTTTTGTTATAAGTTCATGTGGAATAGACACGGATGTAATTCATCTATTTGTGTTGTTTGAATATTGATGTTGTGTGCATTGGTTAGACATGAATGTCATATGCTTATTCGTATTGTTTAAACATGGATGTTGTATATAATTTTTTGTGTTGTTTACACACGAAATTCTACACACAATTTTTGTGTTTAAATAATGGATGACATTTGTGTTTAAACAATACAAATCTATGAAATAATAGATTAGGCACAAATTTGAAATGGACCCATGAAACTTGTAAATTTGTGATGTCTACCTTAACCTAATGTAGTATAACCTATTTCATTTATTTAATTTAGCCTAACTACCTTAACCCCCTAAGCATGTATATATGTTACAAATATTAAAAATTGAACTTTTGACCTCCCAAGTGATAAAACAAATCCTTAACCAATGGACCACACCATCAAAATATGTTCAACTTTTGTCAAATTTTTATTTCACGTCTTTATTTCAACACATCACTACAAGATTATGAGGTACATAGGTAGGTATGTTATAGGAAATAGGTGGGTGGGTGGGTAGGTTGTAGTAGGTAGGTAAATATGAAAGTTGGCAAATATTAGGAAGGTTAAATAATTATAAGTACACTATGGAAAAAATGGTGTTTTGTAATTGGCCTTGCAAATCATCATATTTATATTTCATGAGTGCTATTGGACAAATTGCAAGTCACCATATATATGATGTAATTCATTACAATTCAATAACAACTTTGTTGCAACAACTCCTTTTCAACTATTATGCAATTCCCTTATGATTATGATCATAATGTCAGGCTGAAGTTATTTTTCATCTATCCATCAAAATTTAACACGTGGCATTATGAAGATTTTTCGTAATTTTTTTGAAATAATGATATGCATCATCCATTATGATTGTTCGTTTTAAATGGTATTGGATTATGACACATGGCACAATCAAAAGTTGCACATGGCATATTAAATGAATTTTGGAAACAAATATATATATGTACCTAGGTAGGTTAGTACATAGCCATAGGTAGGTAAGTTGATATAGCTCCAACCTACCATTTACCTACCTACTTACTTAATTACTTACTTACTATCTAGGTAGGTAGAAAAGTAGGACCTACTTATTTAGGTAGGCAAGTAGGTAGGTAAGAAGGTAGAATATTAGAAGAGTAGGTGAACTAAATAATAGCCACATAAGTTTTTTAATTTGTTATGTGTTTTACCTTTAGGGTTAAACTTTTATCAACTCATCCCAACATGGTAGATGTATTTTAATGTGAAAATGTAAGAGGACACACCTCCTTTATATAGTTTGTGAAATGAAATATTGAAGACAAATCATATGGGTTAAATCTTTTTGTGGAACTTTAGTTGCAATTGAATTGTAATTACAAAAAAAAATTCCCACATGTTTTCTATTTAATTTTAATTTTGCAATTAATTGGAAATTTATAAATAATCATCTAACATAATTATTTGGAATTTAATTATTTGAATTAAATACATGATAATTAATTATCTAAATTGATTATATGAATTAATTAATATAGCTCAAATAATTAGTTAGTTGATTGATTCAGATAATTAATTATCAAAATAAATATTAGATAATTAATTATGTTGATAATTGACGATTTGAATTCAAATAAAATTCAATAATTACTCACCTACATTAACAAAGTTTGTTATTTAAAATTATTTGAAATAATTAACTATTTTTATTTAATTAGTTGCTGATTTTAAGTAATTAGTTATTATATAATTATATGATTATTATCTGAATTTATTAAATACTAATTAATCAAATCTGATCAATGAATTCATATGAATGGTTTATTATCTAGTTGACATAATTAATTAATGGTAATTAATTATATTACATATTAATTACTAATTTAAAAAATTAATAAAAATAAATTCATTCTAAAATATTAAATAATAAACATGAATTTGACTAGAAGACATATTCATATTTACACCTTTATTGAATGTTTAATAAAATATATACATTGCTTTTAATTTCAATTCAAAAATAAACTTTCACCTTTCATGAAATTCTATGGTTTGATATGTATGGATACCAACATAATCTTGTGAATCCCAACGTAATAAAATATTATTAACACAAAAATTGAGCATCAATCACAAAAAATAGGTCTATAATATTTATTACATTATTTTAAATTTAATTATTTTAATTACTTAATTCAATAAAGGAATCTGTTTGTATCAATGAAGCATTTAATAATATAGTTTTAAAAAGTTTGAAGTGTATAAGAAATGATATTTATATGTACATATTCATAAACATTTTAATACACCATTCCAATCCAATTAAAAGCCTACATTTACACTTTCAATGAATTGCACAATCTATAAATATTTTAATAGCATGAATTGTTAAATAGTTGACAACTAATTTTAGATGAGTTGAACACTCTAGGTCCAAAATAGTGGACAAGCAATAGTTATGTAGTGAAACCATAGTGGCACCACTACTAGGAAAGTGTGGTGTAGTTCAGTAGGCTATTTCACTATGTAATTGTAAAAGTGAATTAAGTTCACCAAAATTTCACTGTCCTTACCTTCACTGGTGAAAATGGTTCACTATATGGTGCAAATGTTTACTAAGGGTGAAGTTTGTTTACTAGGTTTGTTTTTTTAACATTATTAAAATAATTATTGAAAAATCTCTAGTTAATTGGGTTTAGGGCATTAGTAAATGAATTAATTAAATGTGACATATTTTATCTATATATTCCCATTTCAAGCATTGATCATGCGTTTGATGATTTTTTCCACCTACATGTTGGACCAGAGCCTACAATAGATCGATTTGTTGTGGTTATGGTGGGTGCTCAGTGTGTTATAATAATATGTTTCCACTTATGTTTGGGTAAAAGCATGGGGATGAGACGTTAACAAGGTTGAAATTTATGCAATATTCAGATTCTCTTGTTGCAGCTGAGTTGCAAAGCACATTAAATTTGGAAATGGTTACCGGGGCTTCAGGAAGGCGCTGATGAGCGTAGCATACCAGGCAACAGAATTGCAGTACAAGGAAATATGCCATTCACTGGCCTGACTAAGTTTGGTGGGGCCTTCCTCTCGAAGTTTGAATGCTCCCAAATCCCACACCTTGTAGATTGTTATCAACTATCTTTAAATGCCTTTATGGTGTATGTAAAAGCATTTGACAAATCTAAGTATGAAAGCCAAGGTGAGCTGATGGAATCAAGTGTTGCAACAGTTGTTGGAGCATC
>Ga0116229_10007243_pt1 | contig 17627 bp, 15 predicted proteins | sample S1TSphgellanicum_3_FD_87313 | JGI IMG/M metagenome (GOLD analysis project Ga0116229, IMG submission 87313) | Host-associated microbial communities from peat moss isolated from Minnesota, USA - S1T2_Fc - Sphagnum magellanicum MG | ecosystem: Host-associated > Plants > Peat moss > Unclassified... | reverse complement strand
GTCAATAGAATCTCTACTTGTATCTGTTTACTCACGAAAATGTCCTTGTGGATTTGGGAGGAAGATTAATGGGAGGCTAATTAAGGATCTTAAGTGATAATCACTAGTATTTCAAAACCTGCCGGTTCATTTGGATGTGAAAACTGGTCACCTTAGAGTCGCTCAGGGTATCATGCATCACAATCTTGATACCCGAGGTTCAAAATGCAAATATGCTTCATGATGGGTAAAGGGCACAGGGCCACAATCATCTACACGCTGCTCCTGGGCCCCTTAATTTAGGAATGTCCTCACCCTGGGACTTACCCCCACGCTTATATAAGTTTGCTCCCAACTGGTGGTGTAACTTGCGAGCCCAATAGTCTCGGTGGCCATTCATTCTAACCCTAAAAAAACAAGACATGTTGAGGGATTTGCAGAAAAATCCCAACATACATTCAGTTGAAAAACTCGTAACAATTGAATAGCAAGTCTTGAATTATGGCAAAATAAGAAATATAGCATTTTCCACTCTGGAATTTGGAAGACACAAGACTTGATTTTTAGTCCATTGATACTAACCATTTGATTTGTGTGTGAAATTTTGCACCAATGCAAAAATTAATATATTTTGGGTCACATACTTGTTGTGTTTTGGGGGGCAAATGGTCCAATTTCAACCAAAAAAGTGTTATTTTGTGGATGTTGTCATTCAGTGCTACATCCCTCTTGAGAAGCTTACAATTGATGCAACATCAAAAAATTTGAAAAATAAATAAATAAAAATTGATGGGTTGCCTTCCTTGGGGTAAATTTAGATATTAAATATGGTAAAGGTAACGTGCTAATAAAGTTCTATATTCCACTTAGAAGCAGGAGGCTTACAATGGAAGGATTGTTTGTTTCCATAGAAACCTTAAGCTACCCTAGGTACCTAGTGCTACTTATAACATCCTAGCTAAACATGCAAATTTGAACTCTGGTCAATGGCATGGAAGCACATTGAGACCTCAGACTAGGCCAATTAATTGATGAAACCCTGCCAAACTTTGTAAAAAAGAAATCACCCAAAAAAGGGAGAGAAAAAGAAACAAGGGGCCTGTACCAAAGTCCAGGCAAGCAAATAGCCCAAAAGAGGTGGGCCACCAGAACCACTAAGAACCGAACCCTCCTCCAATCGTATGAGGCATATCAATTAAAGAAAGGGGAGATAAACCTGATAAAACTCCAAGCTTAGAAGAGCCCTCCTCTGTAGTGATAACTCGTCTCAAGATAGCAACGACCTACACTCTCTGTACTGCTATTAATACTCTTTATCTGAGAAAAGAACGTAACATTGATAAAAGAGGGCCTCTAGTGCCCTTTGTTGTTCATGCCATGTTAGCACATCAATGAAGAATGTTATTGACCTGTTGGTGAAGACATCCAAAAACCTTTATGTCAAGAAAAAAAAAACACATTCACAATTAATTGGGTTACTTGCTCCATATACATTAGAAATATATGGAAAGTGAATGAAATACAATATTTATATCCTGCCTTTGATTATTAAAGGGGTGAGATTGCAAAAAATAAATTTTAAATAGATTAAAATTATCCATAAAATAATGCTTAGTTCAATCTCCTATCCTATCCCCTAACTCAGTTTACAAGGTAAGTTGAGGCTGTTCTTAGGGTTAAAAATTTCTTGGGTTGCTTTTTGGGTTTGGGGAATTTATTGTTATTTCCAGTGTTTGGGGTTATAAGGGCTAATTTTCAGGTTTGGGGAATTTAGGGTTATTCCTAGGGGTTGGGATTTTTTAGGGCTTGGGTTAGGTTAGGAATACTTTTAATGTTTTCAGGATTTTCTTGAGGTACTAATTTTAGGGTTGGGTCACTTTTGGGCTGTTTTGAAGGTTTATAAGGTTTTCTTGGGCTGATTTTAGGCTTTGGAGTTAGGTGGGTTGTTATTAGGGTTTGATAGGTTTTATTGGGCTGTTTTTAGGGTTTGGGGAATTTAAGGCTATTCCCAAGGGTTGAGGTTTTTTTGGGATGTTTTTGGGGCTAGGTTATGTTAGGAATATTTCTAGGGTTTTTATGGTTTTCTTGGGCTACTAATTATAAGGTTTGGTAACTTTAGGGTTGTTTTTTAAGGTTTAGGTTTTCTTGGGCTGATTTTAGGGTTTGGGACTTGTAGGGTTATTTTTAGGGTTTGGAGAATTTTAGGCTATTCCTAAGGTTTGGGGTTTTCTTGGCTATTCTTAGGGCTTGGGGCTTAGTTTAGGAGTATTTTTAGGGTCTGATTTTTCTTGGTTATTTTTAGGGTTTGATAACTTTAAGGTTGTTTTTAAGGTTTTTGGTTTTTTAGGGTTATTTTAAGGGTTTGTAAAGGTTGGGGTCGTTTTAGGTCCATGGCATCTTTTGATAACGATGTTTTAGTGGACATGAGTGATTTTGGTAGTTCTTCATTTAATAGTGATGAAGAATTATTTTAGAGCACATGGAAGGTCCATCAGATGGTGTTTGCAATTGTGATTGCTAAAGGTAACACATTGGACACGTTCAATTCCAACTAACTAGATTTGGGTGTGGGCCAATTGATCAATCACAAAATGGGTGTCTAGGATGTGTTTAACACAATGTGGGTCACACTTGGTTTGTTGAAAACCTTAACAAATTTTTGTTTGTCAAAATTTGAGGAATTGTGTGTTTTAGTGGTGCCCACCATCGAGGCCCATGTAAGAGCCACTAGTGAGGCTCACGTTTTGCTTAGGTGACCAACTAAACTCACCCCAAACTAGTGCTTGCTCCAATTCATCCTATACATGAAACATGACAATGTAGTCATGTATGTTGTTTTCATATGGAATTGGAGCAATATGTGATGATGTGGTTTTCATCGCTTCCTACAATAATGAAACAATTGATGATGAGGTTCAATGGCTTAACTAAGAGGAACAAATTATTTTTGCCCAACATATGCTTAAGTTCCAAGGTTGTATTAAGCGATGAGTTCATTAATGGGACTTTCAACAAGTTCTAGAAATCCTAGAACAATCCCACTCATCAATCTTGGTTTAATGGGGAGAAAAAGATGTATTATAGGAACAACACGGTGGTCATTGACCATCATGGATTGTTCATCTACTTGGATCCCAAATATTCAGGTTCATTCCATGATGTCACCATCTTGCATGAGTTTACTTTATACAAGAACTAACGCTAGTTCTTTCTACACACAAATGAATACTTTGAGTACTTGTTGGGTGACCCAAGTTATTTGGGGGAAGAAATGTTCATTATGTGTTGACTTGGGAGGCGCAAATTTGTTCTTGGGCACGACTAAGATGCAATTAATGCTTTCAATTAAAATCAAGCAAGTTATAAAATTAACAAGGAATAAGGGATTTGGGGATTAAAGCACATATGGAGATTTGATTCCACAAAGCCCAAGTACACTCATTTTTTCCATGCAACAACTATCCTAATTAATTATCTACATTGATATCACATGGACTTCACATATGAAGGCATTAGTAACCAAATTCAAGCCTCAATTAATTATGGTTGGGATGGGGATTTTTAGCAAAAGGTCTAGCAACTATCTAACCTTGTCTTTGAATTCTACATTTGTTAGGACCTCATATTTCTAGTTGCCTTGAGATTAGCAAGTTTAACTTGCTTTTTTTTTCTCTATGTTAATTGCCATCTTAGGCCTTTTTGGTCATCAATGCTCACTTGCATCTCGCACACCATGGCTACAAAACTATTAGATTACACCTTCAACACTTCAACTTATGTCTTTGGAATGCCACTTGTGCTAGCAGATGTAGGCCAAGAGGTAGATGAGGGAGTAAATGGTTCAGATGAGGGAGTAGAGGGTAATTTTACATATAATCAATAGTGGGTGTAGGAGTTATTATGCATGGTACTTTAAGTGGGTTAGATGTTGTAACATCAATGACATTTTATCACTTCTTGAAAATTATATTGCGAATGGCATGTCCATTTGTGGCTTTCAATTGAATCAAAATTTCATCACTTTATAAAACCACCTTTTCATTCCTTTCTTCATTTGATGTGCTTGTCTTCAACTTTTTTAATGCATCTTAGAGATAGCCTTTTAATGTGTCCATTTGGGACATTGAATTGGAATAAATTTATTTGCCCTCACTAGACATTGCCTTCCACACTAGGCTAGGAATTAATTGGGTCACTTGTTTTTTGTCCCTAAAATATGATCCAAAATGTTGATGATACCTAGTAGCCATGGTGTCCAAATGGAAGGATTCTACAATTTGACATGGATGTTTCTTTTGCCTAACCACCTTTGGTTGCTTAGGCAAAACATCACCTTCATCTAAATATGGAACCATGGTTGGTTTGGTTCTGCATGGTCAAGTGCCAACCCTAACCAATTAGAAGTTAATCAAATCTTAGACCAAACTTTAAACAAATTGTAAACAAAAAGAAAACATATTATAAATAGTCAAACCAAGGGCTTAATCAAACCATAAATAAGTTAACTAGCCATTTATCAAAACATAAAAAGCTTAAACAAACCATATGCAAAGCTTCAACAAGCTAGACAATCACCAATTAGGGCATAAGTAGGTAATTAGAAGCCAATCAAACAAGTAGTAACAAAGGTTAATGAAACCTTCAAAAGTAGTAGTAGACGTTAATCAAACCTTCAAAAGTAATAATAGAAATTAATTAGACCTTCATAAGTAATTACAAAGGTTAATCAAACCTTTAGAAATAATAATAAAGGTTAATCAAATTTTCAAAAATAGTTATAGAGGTTAATCAAACTTTCAGAAATAGTTATAGAAGCTAATTAGACTTTTAAAAATAATATCGAAAGTTAATCAAACCTTTAATAGTTTAATTAGTTAGGATTGAAAATGCTCATGATTCTAAATAATCATTAGTCATGGCCTAGGCAAGTTAATTAGGCCCCAATTAACCAAAAATAAGCAAATAAAAAATTAATTTAACTAGTTGCAAGTTAATGAGAGGTTAATTAGGTTAAAAACATATTAATAAAAAATTAATCATACCATATGCAAGCTAATAAAAAATTAATTCGACCATAAAAAAATAATTGGAGGTTAATCAAACCAAAAACAAATTAATAAAAAGCTTGAAGCTAATGATGAGGTTCATAAAAGGCTATTCAAACCATGTGAAGGCTAATAAAAGGCTAATGAAAGGGTAATAAGACCATAAGAAAGCTAATAAAATCATAATCAGACCATAATCAAATTAATTAAACCAAAAATAAAACCAATAAGAAGGTAATCAAACCATGATGAGGTTAATACATCATAAATTTATAAGCTTCATGAATTTGTTTCAAATCTATGCAAAATATGTTATTTCATGAGTTTGTGTCATTTAAACATGAATGTCATGCATTATTTAAACACGAAAGTCATGTGCATGACTTTTGTGTGTAAACAACACGAATAGACATACAACATCTATGTCTAAACAATACAAATAGGCATATGACATTTGTGTTTAAATAATGCACATGACATCAATGTTCAAATAATACAAATAGATGAATGACATCTATGTTTATTCCATACAAACCTATGAAAAGAAAATTTCGCACAACTATTATTACCAAATCATGACCAATGAAATTTGTGATGTAAAAAAATAATAAAAAGTTGATTAGACCAAAATCAAATCAATAAGAGGTTGATCAGACCATAGTGAGGTTAATAAAAAAATATTTAGACAATGGTCAAATTAATAAAAAGGTAATTAAACCAAAAGCAAGCTAATAAAAGGTTGATTAAACCATAGTGAGGCTAATAAAAAGGTATTCATACCATGGTCAAATTAATAAGTGGGTAATTAAATTAGAATTTTTTTAAATAAAAGGTTAATTAGACCATGGTCAAACTAATAGGAAGGTAATTGGACTAGAAGCAAGTTAATAAAAGGCTAATAAGCCCATATGCAAGTTAGTTGGTGGTTAGTCATACCAAAAATAAGTTAATAAAGGGTTAAACAGACTAGTAAATTAATAAGAGACTAAACAAAAGAGGGTAATCAGACCATGAGAAGGTTAATAAGAGGGTAATTAGACCATAAGTTAATAAAATGGTAATCCGGCCATATGTAAGGTAATTGGAGGTTAATCATACTATAATGAAACTAAAAGCAAATAATTTGACCATGGTGAGGGTATAAAAGGGTAATCACACATGATAATGAATTTAATCAGACATTAATTAAACCATGAAAAGGGTAAATTTTAGACCATTGTGAGGGTAATCAAACCTTAATCAAACTAGAATGAAACTAATAAAAGGACAATTAGACAAGAATTGATGATGTCATTAGAAGACACAAAAATGTGGTTTAAGATTAATGTATCCAAAAAAAGGGGCAACAAACAACATTGGAATTGCATTAGTACTTCAAGGTTGTGATGCACAAAGAATTGGGTAGGTTAGGCAATAATTTTTGCAAGAAGGATTGGGGCAAGATGTTTGAAGGAATGGGCAAGCCATGTGTTTGTTAAGTTTCGACAAATTGGGCAAGCTTCACACAAAATGTGGCAATTGACCACATCAACAATAAGAAGTTTTGCCACAAATCCATGTTTTCACCCCAATAGTCAAAAAACATTTCATCATCTTTAACCAAACACCCTAACACCATTTTTCGCACAATAATTTTGGGGGTTGTTCAAGACCTAAACCCTAATCCTCACATGGAATCCACTTGAACCAAGAGTGTTCACAGGGCACTCTTAATCCAACATTCTTACGCTCAAGTCATTCCACCACTATCATTCCATAATTATTGGGGGGTAAGTCGCCTACCAACCCTAAACCCTAAACCTTAAAGAATAGCCAAAACTGGAACCAATTTTTTGAAAACAATCCAGTTCTGTTCTGGTTCCAGTAAATGAACCTCCGAACCAGGGGGTTGATTTTCCCCAGTTCAAAGACTATACAAATAACCCCAGTTCTGGAGCCTCATTCCGGTTCCAGGTAGGTTTCAAGTAACTGGAACCGAAACCAGGCATGGGTAACTTGTTTACTCAAGTAAATGCACAACACTGGTACTTACTTTCATATAATCTCAAATGAATTTCACTAAATGAAAATTTAAGTTTCAGAAACTGAATAATTAATAATAATTTTTAAAAATGAAAATTTAAGTTTCAGAAACTAAATAATTAATAATAATTTTTAAAATGAATTACTTTTTGGAAAAGAAATAATTATTCTTTTGTAATGTGCTAAATCTGACCCTAACTTACAATAATTTCAAGCTTAGGACATACTCACTTCTGGAGGGCTGGAGTGGGTTTAGGGTTTAAACCCTGAACCCTAAACCCTACACACCCACAGTTGGGGGGTTCAACCCTAAAACCCAGTGTAAAGACACTCTCTCACTCACATGGATGACATGGATTCCCTTTCCACTTGTTTGTAGAAGTTCTTGTGAGAATCAATTGTCTCTGTTTCAAGGGCTGTCATTGCCTTGGATGCTTTCCACCACATGCATCAAAATCAGCATGCAATGAACTCATATGTGAGAGAGTTTTTTTTGTGTCTGCGAGACAATTACTGGTTGTTTTTGCAGTAGACATGTTTATTGATCTACAACTAATGAACATGGGACTGCTGCATAATACAAGTAGCACTGGGGGTTTGTTGGAAATTGGAAATTGATTATGGCAAAGACCAGAGGCTGAGGAAATACCGAGTAAGGCACAAGTGCCAATTCACTCAGATGCATTTGGCAGCTATGAAAGCCTTGTCAATGTGTATTCCAAACTTGAGAGGTATGGGCATTCTGCCACCTTCACCCTTTATGTTCACAACTTGCTCATGGTTTTTGATCCACTGATTTGTTCATGTGAGCTGGAATTGAAAAGCCGTGTTATGGACACATGATGATTTTAATTGGTGTTGAAATGCTCTGGTGCAGGTATGATGAGGCAATTGCATGTTCTAGACACATTGTCAAGTAACTGAAGGAGCTAGGGCATGACAATCTGTTCTTTGAAGAAGCCCAGAGACAGTTACAGAAGCTTGAGGATCAGAAGGCCAGAAGCATGAAGAAGGATTCAAGGATTCCACTGCAGGGTGCCATCAAGAGGATTCCAACAATGAAAACCCCTCTTCAGATAAATCATCAAAATCCTCTTTAATCATCTACTTTGACTCAAGAGTAGTGTAAGGTACTTCAAAATATGTACTTATGATCAGTGGCCAGCTTGACTGTCTTGCATCTTTTGAGTGCCACAGTCAATCATCTGTCTGAAAGTCTACATATTACCTACACCCATTGTTGGAGCTGATGAAGTCAATAGGGAGTAATGAAGGTGATGGCCTGATACTTTGAGAGTGTTATAAACACTAACAAGGTTTATGACCATATTCATTCTTGTCATGTTTGTTTTGATCTGAATGGAACTGACTCAACATTTGTTTGGTTACCTTGCATGTTGTTTTGCAGTTTGTCTTCTCTGCAATCACATTGATCTGTCATACATATGTTGTGGTAATCTACGATGAAGCATCCTTCTCACAAGAAGCTGATTTCATGTTGTCCAAATGGTCACATGAAATTCATGGTCCCCTTAGATGAAAAGTTTGTGGTGTGTTTTGCAGGTCAACTGGACTACTATGCTTGTTTCTTTTTCCAGTCTGAAGGCTAAACAAAGAGTGGGTATCCAGTCTGATTGTGTAAGATTGTTCATTTCTCTACACCTAAATAGCCATGTTGTTTCATGTAAGGCTGCAGTTTTTCTTTTTATTGTTTCAGGATAAGGATTTTGATGAGCATATATGTGTGTGGGGAGCTGTGGATGAAATGATACAAATGGGATTACAGAACTGGTGTTCCACAGAACTGGTGCTTGCTGGTTTTTCAGCTGAAAGTAACTTGATTAGAACAGGAGCAGAGATGCATGTGTATTTCATGCACAAATCTGTTAATCATGCTCATGTGCCGGCATTCCAGGTGTGCTGGAAGAACACTAATGCTTAACCATTGTAGCCCATGTTGGCTGGGTTTGAGAATCAAGTTCCTGCTTCTGAGTGTTTTCCGGGTTTGAGAATCAACCTCCTGCTCTGATTGTTGTCTGGGTTTCAGAATCAAGCCTGCTCTAATTGTTTTTTGTTTCCTGTGAAAATGCTCAACTTTATGTCATCCTGGGCACAGGAGTTGTGGGTTTGCAAACAGTGCAGCTTGGTTCAATTGCATGATAATCCATTGCTTTTGACACCAATTTCTGGCAATTCTTCTACTTGTTCATGCAGTAATTTGTATCTGTACCATCGAGCACAAACAAGGAACATGGTGAAATTGAGGACTCCCAACACAGCAAGAAGCCAATAAAAATAGTCGAGTCTGCTTTCGTCCAAGTCGTCAGTTAACCAGCCGGTATTCAGCCCTTTTGTAGTTGCCTTGATAACAAGGAGGACCAACAAACTGCTTCCGTAGCTACCAAGTCCCTGTGCACTCATGTTGAACGCAGCTCCCATGGTGCGCATTCCCTGTGGTGTCTCACGGTAATAGAACTCATTCAAGCCAATGAGTGTGAAACACTCTGACAAACCGATGAAGATGATTTGTGGGCACAGCCAGAAGACACTCATTGGTAAAGGTTTTGAAGGCATGAAGATGAGAGTCATGACGTTAGCCCTCACAATGAGGAGACGCTTGGATTCTACAAGGGCACTAACCACCATGGCAAGAACTCCCAACAGTGCTCCCACACCCACTCTCTGCAGAGTTGTGATCCCTTGCTCAATCCCTGTGATCCGCCGCATCACTGGCACAAGCAGCTTCTCATAGATGGGAATGAAAATGTAGAGAGCACTGATTGCAAAAAGACCAAGTGAAGCTGATGGGTACTCAAAGTGGGGTGTAATATGTCTATCCATTGCTGAAGCTTGACGAACCAAGAAGGTTGTTGCTTGTGAGTTCATGGTGAACACGAAAATGGTGCTGAACCAAATTGGCAAGATCCTGAGAATGGTCTTCACTTCCTCTACTTCTGTCATGTGACACAACCCCCAGGGTCCTTCTTTGGCATCACATGCTCCAGTACTGCTGCCGATGGTCTTACTTAATGGAATTGCTGCCTTGTCGAGAAATCTGTACAGGAGATTTGCAAACTCTAGCTGTGGTAAGTCTGTCTTTGAAGTTTCATTAGACTTCAGTAACCAGTTTAGGACTGTAGCTTATTGGGACTAGTTGTGGATTACTGCAAGACCTTTTGTGTATCTGTGATGAGGGGATCAAGCAAAAGTTTGTAGTGTGTATCTCACCGAAACTGGTTGGTTTGTTGAAGCCGAGCCCGCCTCCCTTGATGTGCTCCATCTTGGAAGTCATGAAACTGAAAAGGATCTGATGTGGGCAGATTGGGAAGTGTTCGTTTCCCAATTGCAGCAACAAAAACTCGTGCAATATGGGTAAATGGGCTGCCTAGAGGTGCATGATGTCGATAGAAGGAGTAACCACTGAAGAGTGCAACGTTTCCGAGCGCCATGGCGCCCGCTGCAACACCATATCCCCATACCCAGCTTACCTTGTCCTCTACAAAGACCAACCCTGCAATACTGAAGAAAATACCAATGCAGTTGACCAAGAAAAACCAGTTGAAGTAGCTTGACAGCTTCCTTCTCTCCTCTTGATCTTTTTCATCAAACTGGTCAGCTCCAAGCGACAAAATGCAAGACCCATATCCAGCTTTGCCAAGAGCAATTACATATAGTGCTGTTAGAAGGAACCCTACTTGCAGGATCCTAGGAGCCTTGCTGGGAATTGAATGTCCAGTCACAGCATCAAGAGGAGGTGGTCTCAGTGAAGGTGCTGCTGCTGAGATTGTGAGTAGTATAAATCCCTGCAAAAGGCCCACATCACTTTGCCGATCCAACAGTCTCAAAACAATCACAGTAGCATGGTGTCCTTGTTGAGCTGTTGGGTAGATTCTGTCATGTGAACCTGCTGCTAAAACTGTTGAATTCAAAAGAAAACTTTCATGTTTCTGCAATTGGACTAGACTTATCAATCAAACTGGAGCTTCTGGTCCTAATTGTATGCAAGGATGTACAGGATACGGGACAGACACAAGGTGGGTGGAAGTAATGTACCAGTAACTCAACAAATCCCAGAAAAAGAAGTGTCAGGTATCTTCCAAGGTATGTATCAGCAATGAAGCCACCAAGCAATGGTGTTAGGCAGGTGGTCCCAGCCCAAGTGGTGATGGTATTTGCAGCTGTTGGTACTCCAAAATGCATCTCTTCCACTAAATATGTGACTAAGTTGATGACTACTCCAAAGAATGCGAAGCTCTCTAGGGAGCTAGACACTGCACATGGATATGTTGAAAATTCATGCAACAAAAAGTCATATATCACGTATTAACCTTCAAAACAGAGATGCATCTTATATATATATATGAGTGTCTTTTAGTATGTTCTTATATTCCACTCACAACATTTAGTTATGGACTCTCACCATATATAAATGGAATTGCTCTCCAGCCTCCTTGCGATGTGACATGATTTCCAAGGAGCTTACTAGGCACCAGACTCCTCAAACCCACAAACTTGGACTTTGATTTCTGGGTTCCAGCAGTTAATTTGACCAAGTTTAAGTCCATCTGATCAGATGCATCACCTGAGATCTGCATCCCAACATCTGGCACCTGCAAAAGTTGGTAATATTTGAATTCTAGTCATATTTATTAAGATGAGAGCAAGCTGGTTTTAACAAAAATGCAGTGCAATAGAACCTGCAATTTTGACACCAGATTTTAATGCTTTAATCCTCCCTGCTGTGTGTCTATTGCCCATCTATACTGGGACTACACAGAATTGGGTAGCCTTGTTGTGCTTCAAAAGCTCTTGAAAATTAAACCTGGACACTGAAACATTTATTCATCACCTGCATTCCAATTGGTCAAATGTACTAATATGCATGTGTGAACAAAAAAACATTGCAAAATTTGAAAAGAAAACTGCAAACAAATACTACCTAATTGAGATCAATGCCCAACAAAATAAAATACTATGAACAAAAATGACAGCCAAAATATGGGGAAAATTAGCAAACTAATGCATGCAAGAGAAATTAGCCCACAAGTTGGGATTCTGAAGCAAATGTTGAGATTATAGAGTCCATACTGCAGCTACACTATTTTTGTAGTTCTAGAAAATGAGACACCTACCATGACCCCTTGGAATTCCACAGAGTTCCTCTCTCTCAAGGCAGGTCTTAAACCCAAACCCACCACCTACAACTGATCCCTCAAGGCTAGTAGTCTTCTCTTGTTCAAGGACATGACTAGCTCAAGGTTCAACAAACTTTGAATATGTTTCCAAGCCTCCCCTCTCTCCCCCCACCGCTGAATGGGAAAAAAAATGATTCCTCAAACCTACCCATGAAACACATACTACAAGATGTCTTAAGTGTGGGAAAAGACTAGACTGTGATATAATTTATCAAGTTGTGCGTTTGTGTACCCTCCTCCTTCCTTCCTCCCTCCCTCCGCCATGCTATCCCATGTGTGATGAGAAGTTGGACAACATTTATTACTCGTGGGTGGTGTCCGTGATGTATCATCTTTAACATGCACAACTTCAACTTGCACGGTTCATATTTACATGAGTACAAACTACAAACTGACTGCATTCTCTCTCTCAATGCTAAACATTGCAGTTCCAAAAAATTATGTACTTGGCAGTGGCTTTTGTTGGAATTTTTGTCTTTACCAAAAGTGGCCACCATCTTCCATAGGTTTGTCCCTATGTAGAAATAGTGGGAATGATCCGTAAGAAGATTTAGCCAAATCTGGCTATAAACCATATATGAAGCACAAAACTTTAATCAACCTTGTATATTTGGCTACAGACTGAAAACGCAATATAGAAATCTGGCAATTTTACTATAAAAAACATTCTTGAATTCAATTATGGCGATTGAAAACCTACATAATCACTTACTTTTTGAATTTGAATTTCTCTTTTGGCAAAAAATTTCCAAAAAAAAAAAAAAAAACACACCAGAAAACCCATGTTTTGGGTCTAATATTTGTAAACAAGATGGGCTTGAGGAAAAACCCACTGTGGGCAGCTTGAGAACATTTATTCCAAAGCAACATCTTTTATTTATGCATAGCAAAGCATGTTGGTGGGTGGCTTGCTGCAGGTTTGTTTTGGTTGCAGGTGAAGAAAAAGGGTTTGCTGGACACATGCTTCAAATCTGCACCTACACATATAGTCACAGGGAACAGGCACAGTAGGACAAGGTTTGGGGGTAGGACTGATGTATTAATCTATTGTATATGACTAACTGGTGGGGTTCCACTACCATCTATAGACCATGGTGATGTAATGACCCAGTGTTGTGCAATTCTCTGACTCTGGTTTTAACCTCTGGTTCCAGGTTTTTTTTAAATGTTCAAAGAACTAAGAACTATTTTCTGGCAAAGAACTGGCATCTCAAGGTAGGTTCTGTGACCTGGTTCTTTGATTTTTTGAGAACCGTGGGTCAAGGGTTCATATCTCACCCTTACCTACTAATTCTTTCTTTGAAAAAGAGAGAACCGCCCAACACTAGCAATGACCCATAAACCCATGACCCCCTAACCAATAAGGCCTCCAAATTTGTTTAACATGTATATTCTTTATAGGGTGCTTCCATGTCACCAGCCTGCACTAGTTTAGGGTGGATTTGTTTTTGCTGAAATCGCCTAAATTCAATAGTTAACTATTTATTAGGGCTACATGTTTGATCAATGGATGTGAAATGTGGCAAGGAATGGTGATCATGTAAATCCAATGGATGTCACTTGGGGGGGTTTACTTCATTTCACTCTCAACAACACCCCATTTGCAATGGTCACTATTGGCATGGCCTATTGCAACATTCCCTTCATTGACCTTGGTGGCAACTTAGTTGCCATTTTCACTTGTGTTCATGGTAGATTCATCTACATTCTTTATATGCATTGAAAGTTTTATGGTCACTTCAATTTTGGATCTCCTAAGTGATTTGTGTTGAAACATGTTGAATCTTGACACCCGATATCCAATGTGCAATGTTCTTGCAAGCTTTCAAGCTTGATGATCTTGAATTGAATTTGTAGAGTTTGCAATCAGTGAGAGGATCAAATTATTGAAACTTGAGTTTATACACACACATAACAATGTTGCAATGACAACTTCCTCTTGCAGCCCAAGTAAGTTGCCAACTTGTTAATATGTTTGTTTGTTTGAGCAATTTTTGAAATATTCATGTTGTTAATGTGTTGCCTTGCTTGAAGATTTGTTTAGAATGTGCATAAGTTTGATGATTTTTTAGAGTTCACAATTCTACCCCACTAGGTCCTAAGCCATGTCCTCATTTGAATGCATCATCATTTGGCTTTGTTTCATTGCCTAATCCACCAACTAAATATTTGAATGTTATGGTTTTAAAATTTGTATTTAGAGGTATCTAGTATCTCATGTGCTTATAAGGAAAGAGATCAGTTTATGACAACTCTATGTCCAAGTGGTCCTACACTTAAAAGAGCTCAAAAAAAGGATGGGAGTTAAATTGATTTTTCAAGACAACCAATGCTGCCATGGGTTGAAATTGTGGTGGGGGGAAATGTTAGGTGAATATGGTAATATGCAAAATTTATAGTGTTTCAAAACATCATGATAAGTTGTTTGTTCAAAATTTGATGGATTGCAAAATCGTCTTGGTTGTTGAAAAGCCAAGTGTGGTCATCATAAGGGGTGTTTATGGGGGAATATTATATGAATTATAATAAATTGAAGCATGTTAAAAATGAGAAAGAAAGTTTGTGAACATGCATGGGAGAGAATATATGCAATTCAACAAAATGCTAATAGGGTTTAGCTTGGGCGAAAATGAAACTTTGTGCAATTTGTGGCCATCTTTCATCTCCTAAAGCAAAGGCAATCAAAGATAGACTTTAGGGGCATGAGAGACTCATTTAACTTTATTAAAATGCACAACAATACTTGGAAACATCATTTATCAAATTCTTTTGGGTGGAGTATGGCATGAAGTGGTTATGCAATCCACATGTGTGATAATGTAAAAGGCCAAATGTATTATTATGAATTGTGATGTAATCACAACTAACAATTATCAAAGGTGGGTAAATATTCATTTGTTTGTGGTATAATGTTCGAAACAAATGGACCCATTTGATTAACCTTGTAGCAAACTGTGAATGGCCTTTGTTTCTATAGGTAACCTTGTGAAGCTTATTGTGAATGCCTTTGAGCTACAAAATATGGTAGGTTTTTGAGTTACATATGGATTCAAAGTTAATATGTTTAGGTGCCTAAGGGTTTTTGCACATTTCTAAACATCATATTGCAATTGAATGTTTTGAATGTATGAGTTGGGTTGTTAATTCTAATCTAGTTCTCTAATATGCATCATAAATTTATCTTTTTGCGTATATTATCATAGTGCACAAAAGCCAAATCATGATCCACTAACACTAATTTTCAATGTAATATTTAGGGTTGAGTAATTGAATATAGTTCAAGATGTGAAAAATGTATAATTGTTGTTTTAAGTCTCATTAAGAAATTGGGGAGGAAAGTTTTTGCACAAGATATCATGAATATCACATGAGCATTACCTACTCACAATACATGACTAATTGACTAACTTTGAAATTATAGGATTAGAAAAATAATTATCTTAATTATTTCTTACTTTAGTCTTCATTAATTCAATATATATATATAAAGAAAATGGATGTGCTACATGATTCAATTGATGGCACATGATAATTTACATATTTAACGTGTAGTGATATCCTTACTATTTATGAATATGAACGAACGTTTTATAAAAAGTCCACAACAATTAAGGCCAAATACACTACCTTATAAATATGCATATATCACAATTACAAGCATTCAAATTTGAAAATGAATACCTATGGGTGTAATTTTAAAACTTATGTATTTGGCTTCATGAATTGGCTTCTAATGCATATTAATAAAAAAAACCCCAATTTGATTTGCATTGCAAGATTTACCTTTTTGTTTACTTTATCACGATTTCATGTAAATAAATAAAATAAAAAGATGTTTGGTAATTCATTTTCCTATCACACATGGTGATTCTTGTATTGTTGAGAGTTAATGACAATTTTTAATTAACTATTATAACTTGGGGAATTGTGTTCAAAATAAATTGGAAAGAATTTTAGTTTTGCCATTTCTTCTTATGAACTTGAATTGTCATTGAATTAGTTGCCCAAATCTATTGTTGAATGAATGTGTATGTGAAGGTTAATTTTAACCTTCAATATGGGTGAAAGCACACTGTGGGGGAACCAAGATTGTTGTCACATTATATTGTTTTTCAAGGGTATCATATTTGAACTTCAATCATGTCATTATCATGAAGAATTTTCACAATGTTTTTATATATTATGGTCAACCAAAAACCAAAGAAATCAAATGCCAAAGAAACTACTGTTTTTAAATTTCATATGATGTGATGTTAAATTTATATGCGCAAAGAAAATTTACATCACAATGTTTTAAAAAATGCAAAAAACAATTGAAATGTTTTTTAATCTTTATGAAATTTGCAATATGTACTTACATTGTGATTTTGTATGATTGAAATAAGTTTGTGAGTCATGTGAAAAAATTGATTACTATCATATCAAAAATGGGTTTCTTCTAGGGCAATGACCTTAAATATTTGGTAATTTAAAATTTTGACAAACAATCACTTTTAAATGGAAGATGACAAAAATTGTGAAATGGGCCATTTTTTTTAATTTTCATTTCAAATGTTTGTTGGTTGATTAATTCAAACCAAAACTTAAGATAGTTTGAAACAAGTTTTATTATATTACATATACCATAGATATACCCATTATTCCTTGAATTTAATCTTTTAAATTTATTTATCAAAAATCATATAATATTAAATTTTTGAAAATCAAAATATAAAACCCAAACACCAAAAATGAAACCCAAAATTAAATGCAACACATTTTGGAGGTGTATACTTTACACACATGTTATGAAATTGTCCAAATTGACCCCCCTTATTAATTGTGGGTTTCATCCAGTCACCATGTTGTGCTCTTTTGTGAAAGCTAAACTTATTGTCATTTCAAATTTTGAAATAATGTTCATTTTTATGGTGACATTTTTATATATGAAATGTCAAAACAAATGAATATATCTTAGTTATCCCATGTTTAAATTTCAATTCATGTGGGGTTGGTTTGAATGAATTGGATTTAACATTTTCCAATGAATGCACATTCACATAATTTTGGTGCTTGAAAAAAAAAATCATGTTGGGTTATAGTTGTTCATTAATAGCTATAGCTCATTATTTTCCAACAAATGGGATTGTTTAAACATCACCTACTACACAACATTAAGGGGGGGGGGTAGGATGAGAAGATTGATTGGGTGGGTTTGGCTGTTGGGCAACCTTTTTCACATGTGGGGAAATTGCTGTGTGGGATTTTTTTTACAAACCCAAACCCCCCCCCCCCCACCACCTCTTTTTTTTTACTTTCTGTTCTTTTGTTGTCTTTTTTGATGGATACATCCACCACTTTTTTTTCTTTCGTTTTTTTGGAAAGAACTTTTTTGCTATTTTTTTCT
>Ga0116229_10007241_pt1 | contig 17630 bp, 8 predicted proteins | sample S1TSphgellanicum_3_FD_87313 | JGI IMG/M metagenome (GOLD analysis project Ga0116229, IMG submission 87313) | Host-associated microbial communities from peat moss isolated from Minnesota, USA - S1T2_Fc - Sphagnum magellanicum MG | ecosystem: Host-associated > Plants > Peat moss > Unclassified... | reverse complement strand
TCAACATGCTAAGGAACAAAACCCATTTGGTGACCACCAAATAGGAGGAATTTCAAACAAGCTATCATGTAACTTCATAAATTTTTGACAAGAATTAGATTTGAAATGAAACTCAACATGGTGCAAATGTCAAAACTTGTCTGGTGGCCACCAAATAGGAGGAATTGCCACCATGCCATCACGCAATTTCATAATTTTTCATTAAAAACTTGAATTTGCATTCAAATTCAATATGATTGTCTAGTGATTTTCAAATTACAAGAATTTCAATCATATTTTAATTAATTTTCATAAAATCTCCACAAGAACTTGAGTTTGGAATCAAACTCCTCATAGTTCATAGTCAAATTGATGTGGTGCTCACCGAATTTTGAATAATTTCATCTTCCTATCGTCAATTGCAAACAATTTCTTCAAATGAAAATTTGTTGAATTCAATATAAACTGAACTAGTTGGTTGAAGTGAAGGTTAAAACTTGCTGACCCACCAATCATGAACTTAAGTACATGATTGTCATTTTTTTTTCTGTATGTATCACTTATGCTGACAAACATCAACAAAAATTTCATACATCCATTACATTAAAAATAAAATTTTGAAGATATCACCTTTATAATAGTTTTTCATGCACACTTAGGATGACATTTTATAATAAGCAATGTCCATGTTGAAAAAAGTTCGACACATTGGAATGTTTATAAAGAAAACAAACATTAATATTTTTTTCAATGAACCCATACATGCACATTGAATATATTCTAGAAAATTAAAATCTCATTTGAACAAAAAAAACAAAAAAAACATAAAAAATCACTAACATTTCTACTTCATGTTCATAAAAAATTCAATTTGCAACTACAATGCACAAGAGTTATTATCAGTTGCATCAAAACTAGCTTTTGCCTTAAATGCATGAGTTGCATTAATATTTATAATGGAATTGACTATGTTATTGCTTTTAGCCCAAAAACAAAATGTGATAAAGGAAATTTCAACCCATTGTTTTGGGTTTGCATGATTACACTTCCACTTATTGAACCAACAATTATGATATAATTCCTCATCATTTTTGCTCCCTTTCTCACAAAAACCCACCATTGAACATGGACCTTCCTATAATCCTCATCCTCTTGATCTTTTATAACATCACTTTCGACCCTTCCCATCCAGACAAGATAAACTATAAGGTTTGAAGGTTGCACAAGAACAAAATTACTAGCAAACAAATCATGAAAAGGCATGTATGCACATCACTACAAATCATGGTATTTTTTACTAAGGAAATTGGTCAAAAAGGACCAAAAAGTGACAATAGTCAACTTAACCAAGGTGCCATTTTGGACAAATCAATGTTGATAATGTTTATTTTGACACTGCCTTTTCTACTAACTATACCTTGTTATTTTGACTAGCAAAGTGACTGACAAAATGACTAGTAGATAATGGACCATTTGACTAGGTCAATTTTATACCTAAATTAAAATTATTTTTAAAATTATTATTTAAAAAATTAATAGGTAGGTAGGTAAGTAGTAAATAGGTTTAGGTAGGTCAAAAATATATATTAGATAGGTAGGTGCTAGCCTAGTCTAGCTTAGCTTAACTTAGCCTAACCAATTTAATTTAATTAACCTAACTTCATCGAGCTACTTTAATCTAACCTACCTACCCTAGTTTTTTAGAACATGCACATAGGTTGTAAATATAAGGAATTGAACCCCAAACCTTTACAATGATAAACCAAGTCTTTACCAATAAACTACATAATCAAAGGTGTTAAAGTTTTATCAAGCTTTTTATTTCATATGTTTGTTTCACATCATTAAACATAATGGTAATACCTAGGTGACGACTAATGGCTAAACCTAATGTTTAAACTTAATGATTTAAAATAATGATGAAATTTAATGGTTAAATTTCATGATTTAACGTAATGGTTAAATTTAGTAGCTAAATTTAATGACTTAAAATAATGACTAAACCTTATGGCTAATTTTAGTGATTTAAAATAATAGCTAAACCTAATGATTTGAAATAATGGCTAAACCAAATGATTTAAAGTAATGGTTGAAAATAATGGCTAAACCTTGTAATTTGAAGTAATGGCCAAACTTAGTGGCTAAATTTAATGATTTAATGGTTAAACTTAACAATTTAAGATAATGGCTAAACATAATGGCTAAACCTAATGACTTAAAGTTAATGGTTAAAATTAATATTTTAAAATAATGGCTAAACATAATGGCTAAACCCAATAATTTAAAATAATGACTAAACATAATGGTTAAACCTAATGGTTTAAAATAATGGTTAAACATAATGGTTAAACTTAGTGACTTAAAGTAATTGCTAAACCTAACATCTAAATTTAATGACATAAAATATTGGTTAAAATTAATGGTTAAACTTTATGATTTAAAGTAATGACAAAACATAATGGCTAAAACTAGTGACTTAAAATAATAGCAAAACCTAACATATAAATTTAATGACTTAAAATAATGGTTAAACTTAATGAATTAAAATAATGACTAAACATAATGGTTAAACCTAGTGACGTAAAGTTAATGGCTAAACATAATGGTTAATCCTAATGATTTAAAATTAATGGCTAAACATAATCGTTAAACCTACTGACTTAAAGTAATGGTTAAATTTAATGATTTAAAATAATGGTTAAACTTAATGATTTAAATTAATGGTTAAACCTAATGGATAAATTTAGTTATTTAAAATAATGGTTAAACCTAATAGTTAAACTTAATGACTTAAAATAATGGTTAAACATAGTGGTTAAATTTAATGATTTATAATAATGGCTAAACATAATGGTTAAATGTAGTGGCTAAACTTAATGACTTAAAGTAATGGCTAAATTTAAAGGCTAAATTTAATGGCTAAACTTGGTGAATTAAAACAATGGTTAAACATAATGGTTAAACCTAGTTGTTGAACTTAATAATTTATAGTAATGGTTGAATATTATGGTTTAACTTTGTTAAATCTTATGATTAAATATAGTGGTTAAACCTAATTAATAAAACTAATGATTAAATTTCATGGTTAAACATAATGGCTAAACCTAGGTTATATTTAGTGGTTAAATTTAAACTATATTTCATGACCAAATTTAATCGTTCAACTTAAGCTAAACCTAATGCCAAATCTTGTGGTTAAGCACAATGGTTGATGCACCCCCAAGCTCCTTAACAGATTCAAATGTGAGTCTAAAGTTAAAACAACAAAAGAACAAAGAATTGGGTGCACGCTCCCTGACTCGCATCACTTTGGGGGTAAAGGGGTGTGTTGGAGCTCTAAAATGAGACTAAGAAGAATGACAAGCGATCAATCACTCACATGGACCTGCACAAACTAGCCAACAAGTTGGTTAGTGCATAGCTGGAGCACTTTTGGTGTTAGGACAAACCACGGGCAAACTCGGATTCATAACACTCACCACGGCCTAGATTTGAAGGAAGCCACGACCTTCCCCCTTATAGTATACTTTGTGCCTCTCCACAAGGCCCACATCCAAATGGCATTTTGTGTCGGGACTTCCAAATGGGTGTCACAAAATTCCCAAAGTTGGGATTCCTGCAACTTTGGGGCCCCATAACTTTGTGTGCAGACCTTTGATTCAAATGAGTTCTACAGTAAAGTTGTAGCCCTTGTTGAGAGCTTTTCAACGATATGTCGCACGCCATTTGCATGCAACGAAATTGGGGCGATTCTCAACTTTTAATGGTCGGGAGTCAAATTGCCAATTCGACTCTTGACCTTTTTTTTTACCATAACTTGTGTTTTAGATGTCCAAATGGGTCATGCAAGCCCAATCTAGACATCTGCGTTTCAATAGCTTTTCAATGATATAAAAAACTCTTCAATCCAATGGGTTTTAACCCTTGAAATTGCTCCTTGAAAATTTGGAAGTCCATCGGCACTCCAACTCCCCAAGTGGGAGCTCACTTTGGAATGTGAAAGCTCATTCTCTCATACTCTCCTGCACTCTCGAGAATATAAGATGTGCCTCCCAAGCCTCTCTCTTGTCCCGCACTCTTGCAAGCCCTTGCTTTAGTCACGAGCCAAAGGTTAGGGTTACAACAATGGTTAAATGTACTGGTTAAAATTAAATTAAATGTAATGGCTAAAATTTGGCAAAATTTTGGGTAAATCTAATGGTTAAATCTAGTGGTTAAACATAGTGGTTAAACCTAATGGTTACACATAATGCCTAAAATTGGGTAAATAAGTGGCTGGATAAGTGTAGGTATGTAGGTAGATAAGTGAAAAGGTATAAGTAGATAGGTAGGTAGGTAAATAACTAGTTAAATAAATAGGTGGATGAGTAAATAGGAGGTAGATATATAAGGTAGTAGACCATGTTGTATTTGATTAAAGATCATTGGCCATGTTGATTAATTATTCAATTTCATTAAAAATCATTGGCCAGTTTAAGGTTAGTTAATTTGACTATGTGTATTTAGTCAAATAAATCGATATAATCAAATTGATTAGTCAACAAATACATGTGTCATTAAACCCCTGGCCTTTAGTCAAATGCACATGTTCATTAATAAAAAATAACAAGTTAATCAATTTGAACCTCTTAAAAAACCATGATTTGTAATAGTGGCAAAAGTGTTAAAAAAAAAGGGCATAAGCTTCTAGGCCCATATTATGGAAAGATGACAAGATTTTTAAGGTCAACATCAACAATGGTACAAATGGATGCACATTCATAATTAGCTCTCCAATTGTTAGAAGGCCAAAAACCTTCCAACAAAATAGAACTTTGTTGTGGGATAAATCTTGATAACAATTCCAAAATGTTTTCTTAGTATTTCACATAAAAATCCATAACTTCAACATGCAAATCATCCTTCAACATCCCAAGCTTCCAGAACTCAACATACTTCAAAATCTCGCTATCAATGAACCTTTCCTTTTACTTGCCTCCCCATATTAAGCCAAAGGGAATAAGATTCGAAACCCCAATTGACAATTTCAATCATCCTACAACATCATCTTTCCACAATTGTCTGGTTGGGCCATCTTTAAAGCTCCACAAAACATTAGTAAGAGATATTTTATATTGCATAATTGGCCAACCTACTTTGTGAACAAAAAATCGAAATGAATGCATGTCTATATGACCAACAAGGACGTTTGGGCCATCATTCAAATATCCATTAACCCAATATTTGAAATTAAGGATTTTCTAAATGAGTTGTGGAATGAATAGATGATCTTGGGAAAGCATGAATACTTTCATCAAATCTACCATGACATAATTATTTTGCTTTCTCAACTTCTTGGACAAATGTCCAAAACTTTTGTCAATATCTTCATGTGTGTGCCCAATTACAAGAAATCCCAATTAAACTTCTTTGAAAACTTCTTTGGCAGTTAGTAAAGAAAGAAATGCCAATAGGTGACGATTCTTGTAATCTTTCACACAATTGTCTATCTAAAGAAATAGCTTCCTTGGCAATGTTTACACACTTACAATTTTGTATGTAGGCTTTAATGCATTTAAACAATGGATATTCCTTACAAGATTTGTTGGAAAAACGCATTTTGTAGTTCAAATTCAAAAAAAACCCATGACTCCCTAATTAGTTCTTTTTCAAGGCTATGAAATAAACGTAAAAGCAGCCTGATCATGAAATTTGGATCATTGGGCCAAAGTTCACAAGAATATTGAATGAAGGCTTCATCCCCATGGCCATGAATAATCATTTCAATCAATGTTATTAGCAACTACCCAGCTTGGACACCATTTTGTTCATTTGAAGCTAAGGAAAAGTTGTTTTAAAATGGTCCATCCTATCATGAATTACACATAATTTTATTTTTTTAAAATTGCATAAATTCAGCTCTCCAAATGTGATATAGTCGCCAACAAAATTCTTGATGAATGTTATGTTTCTTTAATATAATTTCATGTTCCTTCACACTTGGGTTGTTTTTTCTTGCTTTGGATATCAAATCCTTCCAGGATACACAAATAATACACTTGGCAAAAACAAATCCTCTTTTCTTAACATCCACATTAAAATTATTTTTTCTTCAAATGGCTCATAACAAATTATGAAATACTTCCAATCTGTAACTCCTTGTTAATATGCAAGTGTGTAGAAGAAATCAACAATCAAAATGATAAATAAAAATGTTCAATATGTATTCCAACTTCAATTAAGGTCATGTTTTCTACATTTGGTGGCCACCAAGTTGATAAATGGTCACGACATTGTAGGATATCAAAGAGTTCATAGATAATCAATTTTTAAACAAAAACTAAATGAATCAGTAAACACACTTGTACTTTATTTGGTGGCCACTAGTTGAAGTTGTAATTGAGGAATATAACATGTCTTCATACAACACAATGAAAATGAAGCTTTCCAAGCTTACTTGGTCACTACGCTTTCACATTGTCTTCCAAGTGTCTAGGAGAAGAAGACAAACATCTTGTCTCCCATTTTGATGCCCTTCATTTAATGTAGCATTACATCGGCACATTACTCAATCAAAGATTGAATGTTTGATTAGGCTTAAATCACTAGGGCTCGTTACTTTTGACTCCCCTTATTTTGATGTGGTGGAATCCTACACCTTATTTTGCTTTCCTACTTGTAACTCATGTAAGTTGACCTAGAAATCCCCATGATTTTGTACTAAGCAATTTTGCAAACATCCCTCTCTTAAAACATCACAAATTTTCCATGACTATAATCTCCTATTTGATGCAACCTTGGAATATTGGGTAAATGCATGTTACAATGGACTTTTTTGGATCTCCCAATGATAGTTTTTTTTGGGTGAATTAAGTATTGTTGCATTATATACAAATCTATTTGAAAAACTTGGCAAAAGTGAAATGAAAAATTAAAACCTACATTCTAATCTTTCAAACCCAATTTTTTTACCAAAAGGATAAATGTTCAATCCAAGGCAAACATTATAAAGGATAGTACATCCAATGTCCCAAGTCCAAATTACTCCAAAAAACCATCATTATGGACTTTTTTCTTCTAGTGGAGTTGGAAATTAAGCTTACAATTTTTTAATATCACACATTGAAGTACCATAACACTTAAAATGAAAAAATCAAACAAGGAAAAGTCTTCCAAAAATTTTAAGATTTAAAATGAAAATTTCAAATTCATAAAGTCCATTTCGATATCTAAATTGACTTTTTCAAGGCCCATAATTTTAAAGGTTTTTTTAAAAGTTAAATTATGGTGGTATGAACTTGGAAATGGAAAAAATGTGAACTTCAACGCCATTTAAATGTTTTAAAAAAAAATCAATGGATTTGGACTCTAAAAATGGACTTTGAGTTGTTGCAAATGGTCCAATGTAACATGTTTTTATTGTATCCAATGTGTGGGCAGTTTTCTCCTCAAATGATTTATCTTTGAATTTATGTCCAAGCAATCCCATCATCTATTAAAAGAAATGTTGACAATAGTTTAAAGAACATATCACCACTTTGACACAATGACAAGATTCCTCATTCAACACCTTCTCTATCTTAGAGACAAAATCTACAAACACAATTTCTTACCATTTTTTTATACTAAAGCTATTTTTTTCCACAACAATCATTATTTTTACATCAATGTTAGGTATGTAGCTTTCATTGTATGACAACAAAAGCTTTTTCAACAATAATCCCTCCATAATTGTTTGAGTTAACGACCATTTCCAAAGAGTCATTACTGTTGAGATGTCTCTAAGATAGTCATTATGAAAAAAAAGGGTGTTTTGTAATTAGCCTTGTAACTCACTATATTTATACATTGTGAATGTTAACGAATAAGTTGCATGAGTTGCAACTCACTATATATATGGTGCAATTCATTGCAATTCATTGCAACTTAATTACAACATAATGAAAACAACTTATTTTCAACTACTATGCAACTCCATTAAAATTACACCCATGATGTCATGTTGATGTCATTAATTGTCATCCATGTATTAAAATTTAACATGTGGCATTATGAAAAGTTTTGGACATATTTTTTTTTCAAAATATTAATTTACATCATCCATTCTGATTGTTAATGATGGTCTGAGATTATGACATGTGGCACAATAAAAAAAATTGCCACATGGCATATTAATTATATTTTGGAAATTTTTTAAAAATTAAAAAAATTATTGTAATAGCTGAATAAGTCATACATAACCATAGGTAAATAGGTTGGTAAGTCTTAAGACCTACAAACCTACATGTTTACCTAAGACCTACTTACCTACATATCTACAATGTAGGTAGAAAATTAGGTCCTACTTACTTACCTAGGTAGGTAAATAGGTAGGAAAACATAAGACACTAAAAAATAACCATGAAATTTTATTTTTTATTTTATGTTTTGCTTTTCAGTTAAACTTTTTTAAGCTCATCCCAAAATGAGACATGCATTTTAATGTGAGAACATAAGAGAACAAGTCTTTTTTATATAGTTTGTAACATGAGATTCGAAGATAAAACATATGGGTGAAATCTTTTAATTTTTCATTAATTACAAATTGAATTATAATTATAACACGTATTCGCTCAAAGTAAACCAAACCCAAGGGGAGGTCTCCATTGTTTTTGGTGTTTCAACAAAACTTGAACCTTTTTTTATTAACGCATCTGGTGGATTAAAAATTGTCAAAAAAAGAATAGAATTGAAAAAGTTATGGCCTTTCGAAGTAAAAGGGGTCAAGAACTCAAAAAAAAAAACCACCAAATGCTACAAAGATAGGTTCCCAAACATTAGAAAAGTTCCTTGTATGTTATTTTATTACTATTATAGTTCAAAGACAATTTGTAAAACTTCAAATGCCATTTGTATAACATTTAAAATCTTTTAAAATGATTAAAAAGTAAGAAAATTATGAGGTTTGAAACTAGTACAAAAGTGCGGTGCAATTCATTAGTTGAAATAATTATGGGACTTTAAAAGTGAAATAAGTACACTGCACTTTAGTATTTCACTTTAGTTAAAATGATTTCACTATAATATCATTATGTAAACATCATGTTTCATTATTAGTTGACATAATTCATTATTATAAGTTATTATGGTAAATATGTTTATTTTTATGTTGTTTTAAATACCCTATATATGTTATTTTATGATATATCTTATATTATTTTAGGTTACTTTAGTTATTTTAACTTATACTTTATGTTATTATAAGTTATATTATCCTACATATAATAACTTAAAATAATCTAAAATAAAATATAATGACCTAAAGTAAAATAGCCTAAAATAATCAATAATAGCTTATGAAAAATAATTTAAAATAACCTACAATAGAATAACTATCAATAACCTATGATAATATAACTTAAAATATCTAATAATAGTATATAATAAAATAGTCACAACTAATCGTAATATAACATAGAATAATCAATGATAATTTATAATACAATAGCCATCAATAACCACTAATGGCCTATAATAGAATAGTCACCAATATCCATATATTAAAATTGTTTAAAATTGCCAAAAATAATCAAAGGTGAAATAATCTATAATAATAATAAAAAGTAATTTAGAGTGAAATAAGCTTGAATAGACAAAATTAACTAACAATAACTTCACATAATAAAAAATAATTTAAAATGAAATAGTTTAGAATAACCAAAAGTATCTTATAATAGTTACAAGTAACTTAAAGTGAAATAACCTACAATAGCTGATGAGCTCCCAAGTCCCTAGTTAGATCCAAGATGGGTCTAAGTTACTCAAACAGCGGAATTGTGAGGAACTTGGGGCACGCTCCCAATTCTCAACACTAGAAGGGATAGAAGGGCATGTTGAAGCTCTAGAATGGGACTAGGAAGAGTGACAAGCTTTATTTATTTATTCGAACCTACATCAAACCAACCAACAAGTTGGTTAGTTCACTTTTTGGAGCACCTTTGGTGCTAGGACAAGCCAAAGGCAATTCTGGACTCACAAAAGTCATCACGGCTCGGACTCAGGGGAAGCCACCACCTTCCCCCATATATTATTTTCTGTGCCTTTCCACGACACCTACATCCAAATGGCTTTTTGTCCCGGGATTCTCAAAAAGCAGTCCCAAAACTATCTCGGTTTGGACTCTTAGGACTTTGTGAGGTCATAATTTTTTACTTAAACCTTCAATTGGGATGAGGTCTAAAGCAAACTTGTAGCTCTTTTCAAGATCTTTCAAACGGTGTATTGCATTTTACCTGCACACACCGGGGTTGGGTCGATTTCCGACTTTTAGTGGTTGGGAGTCAAATTGCTAATTTGACTCGTGGCCCTTCTTTTTGCCATCACTTATGCTGCAAATGTCCAAATGGCCCATGTGAGCCTATTTTCGACATCTATGCTTTGATAGCTTTCTAATGATATAAAGAACACCCCAATGCGAGGTGTTTTGACCCCTGCAATCAAACTCTGAAGTTTCGAGAGTCTTGAAGGACTCCCAAGTCCTCATTTTGGGAGTGTGAGTTTCATCCTCACATTTCTCAAAGTAGGGTTGTGACAATAGCAAAAAATAACATGGAATAACTAAAGATAACTTATAATAGCTGAAAATAACCTAAGACAAAATGGGTTAAAATAGCCAAAAATAACATAAAATAACTAAAAATAATTTAAAATAATTAAAAGTAGCCTAAGGTGAAATAACCATTGAGAATAACCATAAATAGCCATAAATAATGTAGGGTGAAATAATTTAAATTAATGAAAAATAGCCCTACAATAGTTGAAAGTAACTTAACATAGATAATATATTATATTAACAAAAAAATTATCCATTTATTAAACATTAAAAAAAATTCATTCAAATATTATTGTATAGTGATATTAAAAAAAATAAAAATTCAAATGATTTTACATTTTCAAAAAGAAATAAGTGTAATTATGTACGTTATTGAATTTTTGTAAAAAAAAATTGAACAATTTCATTTTGACAAAATTTCAATAAAATATGAATTTTCAAAGTTTATGTTTTTGTATTATTTAAAATGAAGTATTGATAAATAAAATGCAATGTAAAATATTATCACAATAAGTGAAGCGGCTTGATGGTAGGGGTATTTACTTTCATTTTAGAAGTCAAAGGATCAAACCTCACAAATGGTGTATGTGGTGAGCAATGGTAAGTTGACCGAATATTTTCCTATGTAGTTTCTCAGAGTAGGTACCTAGGTTGATGACATGGCCTACGTAAATAAGCTAGGTTTTTAGCCTAGCCTAAGTAATGACACATGTCAATAACTCATAGGTTGAAAATCATGAAATTATCTATAATATTATATATCAAATAATTTAAATTTAATTGATTTCCATGTTGCCTAGTTAGTTAACTAGCAAGTGAAATGACTTGGTAAATTTGTATTTCATTTGACAGTAACCTTGTTTCATTAGGTATTAGTGAATCAATTCATTATCCGTAACAATTAGTTCTTATTCATTAGGGAGTTGATGAGTTTCACCATGGTGAAAATGTCCAAATTCATTCAAAATTCAATGAAACCCAAAGTGAACTAGGACACCTTTTCGTGCAATGCAAGTTTTTCTTACAAATAAACAATGTTTATCTGAGAATTAAGATGTACAAAACTATACATTCACTTTATTGTTGTTGTATTGTTACTGAGATACATTTGACCACAAGCTTGATTCAACCCATGAATGAACACTTGGAAACAATAGTAAGAGGAAAAAATCAAATAAAGGAAAATTTAACAAATTTAAAAATACTTCATATCAATGCGATGATGAATAACTTGTAAAGAAAACCTTTTTCAAAGTTTACCTACAAAAAACCTTCAGTCCAAAGTTGTGAAAAAAATAATTTATATTGTTCCACAACTAAAAAACATGTTCAATTGGATTTCATGTATGTCAACAATTAAAGAAAATTATCATAGTACACATAAATTGGTTTGAATTCATACGATCACAAGTAGTAAGTCATTGTCACATGATAAACCTAATTCAAAGATTTAAGAACCAATTTTCAAGAGGAATGTAACTGACAACACATTAGAGTCATTGGAAGAACCCTAAACACAAAAAACAAAAAACAAACATGGCCAAATGCTTTTGCAATACATGTAACATGGTTGTTTAAACAACACAATGGTGGAAAGTTGAATGCATTACACATTTTTGCTTCACTTTCTAAATGGAATGTAATTTCAAGTGAAGTTGTTAAAATCTTACTAAGGTCAAAGACTTTGGAGTTTCTAACAATTTCGAACCTCTTCAATTATGATAATTGATGGAGACTATGGCCCAAAGTTATTTTCATGAGTCTGTTAGACTAACTTTTTGACCTTGAAGAGGATTCAAGCAGGTTAAATTTCCTTCTTTTCTAATTTCCATTTAGGACAAAGTTGATTCTGCATCAATTGCCTTGATTTTCACCTTATTTGCAAATACGTTTCTTTCAATTTATCATTAAGGTGCAAAAATTTCACTTTTAGTTTCTAAAAAAAAATAGTTTTAAGAATTGCAACAGATTTGGTTTCGGGCTCTTTTGCTCTAGCAAGATAGCCTCATCGACATCATGGGGATTTGAGTAACCACAAAGGATGTTCATAGAAGAAAAGAAGGTACAAACAAAAACAAACACTAAACAACAACAAAAAAAACCTCAAAATCAACCTTTAAGCTCTTTCCAAGATTTCACAAAGATGACACCATGGAACTTGTTTTACCCTAACAACAAGAAAGACAATGATGATTGTAGTTTTAGAAAAAATGGAAATTCTTGTAAATTGCATAAAAAACATAAACATGGTTGCAAATTTGATCGTGCGCAACATGAACATAGTCTAATAATTAATCCAACATATTTAAACATTAAAAAAATGCCATTGCACGAATGTGGCTATAACCTTTAGCCATTATGTTCATAGACGCAAACACATGGTGTGTAGTTTGGTGCAAGATCCTACCATCCCACCCACGTACTTGATTTTCAAAAAACGCACCTAATTTTTTTAATTGTAGATTTGTCACTTTTTACCTCAAATGTACGATTAGATTTTCATTTGTGTCATATGAACTTTTAATAGAAAAGGAAAACTCCTTTGCTAAAAAGGGTGACATCATGACTTTTTTTGGGACTCCTTAATTAATTTGGACCCTTGGATTTCTTTTCATTACCAACCTTTTCAACCAAAAATATTCAACAACTAAAATGTTTTGATACCCATTACAAACATGGAGCACAAAATCTTTAATGAATTTTAGTTGAACATGATATTTCTTAGAATAACTTGTGCCACCACCAAAAAAATCAATGATTGATGAAGGTGGTACACCCTTTTGCTTTTTGGATTGACGCTCTACAACTCTTCCATCCTTGGCCTTCACCTTTACCTTGCATTTGTTGAATTATTTGATGTGCTCATTCTACAAATGTTTTTTCATATATGTGCTACCATGGATAAGGTTATATTAAAATGACCCTTTACACTTGTGGGTGTAACTATTGGAACATAAGGAGGATACATTAAAAGGAAGTGTAAGGTGACACATAATGCATTTCATCATTTGTGTCGCTTGTATATGGGTGAAAGCACACTACATTATCCATAAAATGTTGTCACAAGGCAGTTTTTGCAAGATTTTGAAATTTGTAATTGGTCATGTGATTAAATATAATCGATTAGGATGAAGAGTTCAACACTAAAATGTTATATATACTATAATCACATTGCATGAATTTCATGGATATTTTTTGAATAGCCATAACATAATGGACTTTCAAAAGAGTATGCAAAAACTTGTAATAGTCCATAATTAATGAATATGGGCTCCATGCACCTTCATATAATGTTCTTTAATGAGAAAAAAGACTCAATGGTAATATGATATGGTAACATTGATACTAAGGAGGACTTTTTGGAAGAATTTTGATGATCAATTTCTTTTATCTACCTTGAATTATGGTTTTTTCTTATTAAATCCTTTATTTAATGGAAGTAATATTTAAAAATCTCATTTTTCAAATTTAAGTTTTCCATAAAGTAAACTAGGGTTGAATTTTTTTTTATAATAAATTTCAAATGGTAACTTATAAAATGACTTGTGTGATTCAAGGTATCTTACTGTCACATTACTTTCATAGTGTTAATTTAAGTAATTATGGACTTTCACATGTGCCTAAAAGTGTTACACCTTAATGTGTTTTCACCCACATCAATTGCTTCATTAACATGAGCCCAAGATGGAAAAATGTCTAAAAGGAATTGCTCCTGTGATGTTTCACCCAATACTTTGCATTGTTTGCAAATGACTGGCAGAACACTCTATATGTTGCCCACTCTCGTATAATTTGCATATTTTCATGGGCTTCCATTGTTCCTTGTTCTTGGGATGTGTGCGCTGTGGTTGGTCTGTGTTGCTTTAATGTGTGGGATGCAATGACTTGAGAAGATTGTAGTATGGTGGCACCTATATCCTCCCTTTCTTCATAAATATTTCTTTCAAAGTCAAAGAAATATGTGATGTCTTCCACGATAGCTTGATAAGCAAACACCTTTACAACAAAAAATAAGAAAGCTCAAGTGGGACAATCCTAAGGTTGAAATGGTTATAAGAAAATAAATGATAGTGTTTTGCACATCAAGAATAATACAAAAATAGATGGTAGCATTTTGCACCTCAAGAATCTTAAAGGATGAAAAAGGAAATGGCAAATAATTTTATATAGGAAAAAAGACAAAAAAATACCAAATAGGGCCACTCAGTAGCTTGTCCATGATTTTAAGAATAAAATTTACAATGTACAACTTAAGTTACACTTCAAGAACAAAACAGAAACAAAAAACCAAAATTTCAAATGGGGCCATTCTAAAGACTTGGTGGGACAGGAAATACCCCTTAAAAAGCTCTGTTCAGCATTGGTTTTCGCACACCTTTTTTGGCCTCGCACAATTTTGCAAGAAACCATGCAACCCGGTTTTCAATGTTTTTCAGTTCTTCAAAAAATTCAAAGTGCATTTTGTGCATGTTCTTTGTTGCCAATGTTTTGCGTGAATTTCTTGCATCACAACACAAGGATTGAACCCAAATCCTCCCTTGCAAGTAATTTAGCACTAACCACTGGCATACCATTAGGCACTGAGGTTTATTCTTTAGATTTACTGCAGACACAAGTTAAAAAGGACAAAAATTAAAAACCTTGTAGTAAGACAATGCAATTCTCCGCAAGGCTGCACTATTAGGCTTCAAACCAGCACTGGATAGAGTTGGTTAAAAGGTGTTTGATGTCTCACAAAGACTTGTCCATACCTCAAAATAAGATTTGCAACACGCTCCAGTAGAAGAAAAGAGAATGTGGGCCCACATTGAGCACACACAACTTCATTTTTCAAAAGGAAAATTAAAATAAAATGAGGCCACATGGAGCCCATCCACTTTTACCTTAACATCTATAGACATATCTTGAGATCATCTTTACATAAAAAATAAAATAAAATAAAAATGGTGCTCCAGATTTACAATTGCATTACAACTACCCACAAAAAGAAAATGCCCTAATTGTCATTACACCTACCCCTCCCAACCTCAATTTCTCACCTAAGTATTGGTCTCAACACAATATGAAACATTTCAAAACTTTAATTGAAATGTTTCAACCTAGGTATATCCACACACAAAAAAACCCTAGGTTCTAAAATCAATCTAAATATATATTTTAGGACATACCAATGTACATATACTATGGGTGTACCCTGGTAGATACCAGAAAGTGCATTGTCTCCGATTGATGGTTTTGCAATACCAAATGACCTCACTGGTATGGTATTGGTTAGAGGGAGATTGGACCAATGGTCAATTGATAAACTGGTTTTAACATAACAATATGATGCTTCACCTAATAAGAGTTAACCAGTTGCTAAGTGCAGCCGGGCATCCTAAGTTCCAACTTGTGAAAACTATTAATATAGCATCTTTTAAATTCTTGGGGAAACAATTGGGCAACCATCTTGCCACCAATAAGTACCCCAGGTTGATATGGGGGTATTGGCCCATGTCGAAAATGGTTATGAACCGTTTTGGGAATAAAAATTTCATGCAGCCAATGGGAAGGCTTAACATGTGCTCAAAGTGCCTTGATTTTTTTTCTCTTAAGTTTGGGTAGGGGTGGGGGAGGGCTTTTTTTCATTTTTCATTTGTTCCCAATATGTTCCATTCAAGTTCCCAATGGGTTCCCATCAGGTTCTCAATATGTTCCCTAGGTTCCCAATGTGTTCCCCAAGATGTTCCCAATATCACCTCATTTTATTGCCAGATGTTTTGGCCAAAGTCCTCCCCTTCTCACCTATATAGGTGGGCCAAGGGGGGAGGCACTTCATCTTTCCATAGAATCTTCTATTTTGGGGGAGCCTCCATAGTTTCAACTTTATTTTTAGGATGGGCCAATCAAATTGGCTCACTGAAAAAAAGAAAAAGTTGGACTTGTGAGGTACCTCCAACTAATTATTACGAATCCGAATAAGTACCTTCAATTTAGGTAGGGTGTTCTTAGGAAGGGCAATGAAGAAAAAGATGAGTGTGAGGAATTTTGCCAAAAACAAGGGTCCTAAGGAGAAAGATAGAGTTGGGGATGTCAATGAGTTGAATTTGGGCTGCTTGATTTTACACATTCAATCACAGTGTGCAAGCATCTACAATCGACCAAAAGTTTACACAACCATAGAAATGTGAATATTATATTATTTGAGCTCGGCCCTGTTGCTTACTACCAGTGATGGTCAACTATTTTTATTTTTATTTTTTATGTTTTTATATATTTCTGTCAATGTCAAATTTAATTTAAATTTATATGCATTTCATGGACAAGAAAAAACACATGTTAATTTTTAAAAAAAATCCATGTTGGTTGATAAGAAAACAGAGTGAGATAAAGTTATAAAATGGAGATAATTATTAGGAAAGGTGCTAGATAGTTATTAAGAAAGTTAATAAGAAAATGAAATAGTTATTAAAAATAAAATAAAATAGTTAGGCTTGAAAATGAGGTAGTTATTTCTGGAATGGTCCACGGACAACCATCCAAAAAATTCCAAAAAATCCTCCACATACCAGTTTCCATTACTGGAATTTCGCCCTCTTAGGTTGTTCTTGGACATGGGCCCTTCCATTTTGTTCCTTGTGTTCCCCCTTTTTTTTGGGTGCTTTGGTTTATTTATGATTGGCGGGGTTTCATGGATTTGAAGGTACCTTAGAGCGGGTCCACTCCGGTTCCTTATTTTGAGCTTTATTGTTGTTTATCACATTCAATAAAGTTATTGGCAAAGAAGAAAATGAGGAGAACCTTGGGTTTTGAGTGAAATTTGAGGATGGTCAAAAATGTCAACGAAAATAAAAGAGAATCAAACTTTCATTTCTTTTCAACTCAAGATTATTTCAGTTTCCTTCTATTTCATTTGTTTTGCATTTGTCTACATGTTTAACATCTACCTTGGGGCCTATCTATGATATAGGATACCTAGGGGGATTATATAAGGCCTACCTAAACTGTCTAAAAATTTAGATATGTCATGGAGTACCTTAGGTTTAGATAGAAGGTTACCTAGGTAGGTACCTAAGAAGTTAGGTAAGTTATGGGATATTTG
>Ga0116229_10007240_pt1 | contig 17630 bp, 18 predicted proteins | sample S1TSphgellanicum_3_FD_87313 | JGI IMG/M metagenome (GOLD analysis project Ga0116229, IMG submission 87313) | Host-associated microbial communities from peat moss isolated from Minnesota, USA - S1T2_Fc - Sphagnum magellanicum MG | ecosystem: Host-associated > Plants > Peat moss > Unclassified... | reverse complement strand
GGACCACCCTCCTCCATACCCTAAGGAATTTTAATGTTCTCCTTTGAACTAGCCTTTCGAGCCTTTTCAATGTGCGCCCCATTTGTAAAGGAAAAACTTATAGCATTCTCTTCTAAATTAACCTCTTGAGCTTCCTGGGGCGTTTTTTATACCATTGAAAAGGTCTTGAAGTGTAGATGTCCAAATTGGCCTCGCATGAGTCATTTGGACATCTATAACACAAGTTATGGTCGAAAGAAGGGCCTGGAGTTAAATTGGCAATTTGATTCCCGACCACTAAAAGTCGGGAATCGACCCGATTCCGGTGCGTGCAGGTGTAGTGCGACACACCATTGGAAAGCTCTCGAGGAGAGCTACAATTTTGGTTTTGACCTCGTCCCGATCCGAGTGTGGGGCAAGAAGTTATGCGCATCCAAAGTCCTCGGAGTCTAAATTAGGACAGTTTCAGGACTCCACTTTGGGAGTCTCGGGAAAAAGAGCCATTTGGATGCAAGTGTGGCGGAGAGTTGCAGAAAATACTATATGGGGGAAGGTGGTGGCTTCCCCCGAATCCGGGCTGTGGTGAGTCAAATGAGTCCAAATTAGCCCGTGGCTTGTCTCAACACCAAAAAGGTGTAGAATGAGTTCTAACCAACTTGTTGGTTGGATTTGGGTGCAGGACCGCGTAAGTGAGTAAGCTTGTCCCTCTTCCTAGTTTATCCCGGAGCTTTCAGCACGCCCCTCTCACCCCCCTTTTAGTGCTGGAAGCTAGGAACGTGCCCCGGGTCCTAGAAATTCTGCAACTTGAATGAGTTAACCCAACTTGGGGCTAATTTGGGATTTGGGAGCGCGTCACTTGGTATCAAAGCTCCGGTTGAACTCGGGTAACCTCTTGGGAGTTTCAAATGATACCCAAGAAGAATCGGAAGCAAGCCCAAGACACCATGTTGGAAGAACCCAACGAAGACCGTGTAGTCCCACCAGAATCAATTGGGGAGGAGGAACTAATAACCCGGGAGGACCAAGATGAGCCCGAAAATGAGGAGGAACAATGGAGCTCGGTCCTATTCACCCAAGAACAACTGGAAGTCCCCTTCAAGATGAATAGGTTCGACTTTAGTGAGCTGGTTGTAGCCTTCAAAGGAGGAGCATCCAAGGATGCGAGGTTTCAACCAGCCAAACCCGGGAACTTCGATGGTGCTCGTGACCGAAAGGTTATGGATGCTTGGCTTGCGGAAATGGAGGATTATTTGCATGCCGCCAAGGTTGGACGGCATTTGGCTGTGGAGCTTGCCCAGTCCTACTTGAAAGGCTATGCTACCACATGGTGGAGGATAGTGAGACAAGAAGAAGGGAAGAACCATGGCTACAATTGGGAGTTCTTCAAAGACCGTGTGGAAACTGAATTTGTCCCAAGGAACTCCGACTACATCTCGAGGTGCAAACTTCATGACCTTGTGAATGCCACAAATGAAAACTTGAGGCAATATGTGAGGGCTTACTCCGAAATCATGCTTGAGATCCGACACATGCATAAGTTAGACTGTGTGTGCTAATTTGTGATGGGACTTCCAACTTGGGCCAAGCGAAAGCTTGAGGAAAATTGGCCCTCCTCACTATCCGAAACCATCACAAAAGTGGAAGGTTTTTCGGATGTGGGGTGGAGTGAAAAATCCGGGTTCAAGAAGGACAACAAGTTCTTTCACAAGAAGCCAACGCATGATGGTGAATGGAACTGTGGGCAAGGAAGCCCAACCAAGGATAAACCCAAACAATTCCAAGGCGCGGGATTTAAACCCAAGGGGAACTTTATGAAGAAGGGGGCTCCTTTCAAAGGGAACTAACCCAAGGGAGATTTTGGGGTGAAACCCAAAGGAGCATGTTTCAACTACAACGAGATGGGGCATTACTCCAAGGATTGTCCCAAGTCCAAAGCAAGGAATGGGGCTCTAAAGTAATTGCCCTCAATGCTAACCTAGCCCAAGCTGAATGCAATCGACTTATCTTCTTGAAAGGGAAGATTGCTAAGCGAGATGTGTTATGTCTTTTGGACACAGGGGCTTCTCACAACTTCATAACACGAGAAAGCACCAAAAGGATGGAGCTCCACTTAGAAGAGCTCAAGGCACCCATTGAGGTGCATTTCGCGGATAGGGTTCCCCATCCCACTACATCACAAGCAAAAGAAGTGCGTCTCCAACTAGGAAATTGGAGAGGATAGGTGGACTTGTTGGTGTCCTCCTTGGGTGGAATGGAGTGCATTTTGGGAATGGAGTTCATCACCCAAAACAATGTCCTTATAGAAGGGCACAATAGGCTAAGTAAGATCTTGTCCAAAAATGGGATCATGAAAGTGAAGGCTCATATCTGCCTTGTGTGGGTGGGCCAACCATCCACTTTATGTTAGGAAAAACCTGGGAAAGAGAATGCGTGGGAGGTTATGGCATGTTGTGTGTCATGCGGGTGTTGGATGAATATGAGCCCAAGGAAGCCACCAAGTTGGTGACTTCCGTCAAGTGCATAAAGCGAGTTTTGGAAGAATTCCCGGATGTGATGCCCAAAGAGTTGCCCGAAGACCTGCCCCCGAGAAGACGAGTTGATCATGTAATTGAGGTGGTATCGGGAGTGGCACCTCCCGCCAAGGCCCCATATAGAATGAACAATGAAGAGTTGAAAGAACTTAAGGTTCAACTCGAAGAAACTCCTCGCGAAAGGTTACATCAAACCAAGCAAATCACCATATGGGGCACCCATCCTTTTTTGACACACTCCCAAGTCCCAGGTTGAACCCACTTGAGGGTCCAACTATGTGTAGTTGCGGAAAGTTGGGACTTGAGGGGCGCTCCCGACTTCCAACACTAAAGAGGGGTAGAGGGGCGTGCTAGAAGTCCCGAAATTAAACTAGGAAGATGGATTAGAAGATCAAGCACGAATCTGCATCCAAAACCAACCACAGGAGGGTTAATTCACATTCGGGAACACCCTTTGTGTGTTGGGACAAGCCACGGGCACTTTTACACACAAGACTCACCACGACCCGGACTCGGGGGAAGCCACCACCTTCCTCCATATAGTATACTCTGCAGCTCTCTGCCGAGGCTACATCCAAATGGCTCTTTTTCTCGGGACTCCCAAATTGGAGTCCCGAAACTGTCCCGGGTTGGAGTCCCGGGACTTTGGACGGTCATAGCTCCTCGCCCCAAACTCGGATTGGGACAAGCTCTATACCAAAGTTGTAGCTCTCATCGAGACCTTTCTAACGCCATGTCGCACTCCTTAAGGCGACGTCAGGAAGAGGTCGATTCTCGACTTTTAGTGGTTGGGAGTCAAACTGGCAATTTGACTCAGTTTGACTCCCGGCCCTTCTTTTGCCCATAACTTGGGCTGCAGATGTCCAAATGGACAATGCGAGCCCATTTTGGACATCTACACTTCAAGAGCTTTTCATTAATATAAAGAACGCGCCAAGGCAAGGAGATTTGACCCCTCAAATCGTCTTCTGAGTTTTTGGGAGTCCTGGAGGACTCCATTTTCCCACTTTTGGGAGTGTGAGTTGCCTCGTCACACTTAGCCCCAAAATGGGGTTGCGACATTGTTGTTCACAAGAAGGATGGGACGTTGAGAATGTGTGTTGATTATAGAGCACTCAACAAGGCAACAGTGAAGAACCGGTACCCTTTACCTCGAATCGATGATCTATTTGATCGTCTTTCGAGAGCCAAGGTGTTTAGTAGGATTGATTTACGTTTGGGGTATTACCAAATTCGAATTGCGGAAGGGGATGAAGAAAAGACCGCTTGTCGCACAAAATATGGCTCATACGAGTTCTTAGTGATGCATTTTGGGCTCACCAATGCACCCGCCACATTTTGCACTCTCATGAATGACATTTTCCGAAAATGGCTTGATGATTTTGTGGTCATCTACATAGACGACATTTTGATTTATAGTGGCTCCTTGGAGGAGCATGTGGAGCACCTCCGCAAGGTGTTCCAAAGGCTAAGGGAAAACAAATTGTATGTCAAGCTTGAGAAGTGCGAATTTGGGTGACGGAAGTGGACTTCCTTGGGCATAGGATAACTCAATAAGGTTTGAAGATGGATGATCACAAGGTCAAGGTAATTGTGGATTGGGAACCACCCAAGTTGGTGCCAGCCTTAAGATCCTTTTTGGGATTGGCCTCCTACTATCGCAAGTTCATCAAGAACTTTGTTAAGATAACCGCGCTTTTGACAAACCTCTTAAAGAAGTCCACCGTCACTTACGAATGGGAGGAAGTATGCAATGAAGCCTTTGAGACCTTGAAAGGCATTTTGGTGAAGGCACCAGTGTTGAAGTTGCCCAACTTTGACAAGGGTTTTGAGATCCATTCCGATGCCTCCGACTTTGCAATTGGAGGAGTCCTAGTGCAAGAAGGAAGACCGGTGGCATTTGAGAGCAAGAAGTTGAGTGAAATGGAGCGAAGGTGGCCAACACATGAAAAGGAAATGTGGGTGGTCATACATTGCTTCAAGACTTGGGGCCATTACATAGGCTCCAAAGATGTGGTAGTGTGGATCGCCCATGTGACCTTGAAGTACTTTGCCACTCAACCCAAGTTGTCCTTGAAGCAAGTGAGATGGCAAGACACATTAGTTTTGTTCAATTTGGATATTCGACACAAGCCTGGGAAGGATAATGTGGTGCCCGATGCGTTAAGTCGAAAACACCAACTTAAAGTGGTGTACGTGGGAGAGACAGAATTTCAAAAGGAAATTCGACTAGCAAGCCGCCGAAATGCATTTGCCAAGGAGGCAAGGCAAATCCCATTTGCAATGGATCCAAGTCCCACTTCCATTTGCAAAATGGATTATTGTGGTAGAAACAAAAGCAACTCTATGTACCGGAAGGGAAAATGAGAGACACCATTTTGAAGGAGTGTCATGATGGATCACTTGCAGGCCATGGTGGTGCAAAGCGCACCGCAACACTCCTAAAGAAGTCCTACTATTGACCCAACTTGAAGGATAGTGCGGAAGAGTATGTGAAGATTTGTTTAACTTGCCAACAAAACCGAACCCTCAACAAGAAGCAAGTAGGTTTGTTGCAACCTTTGCCAATTTCGGAAGGGCCGTGGGAAAGTGTGTCCATGGATTTCATGGTAAGCTTGCCCCCATTAAGGGGGTTCGATGCCATCATGGTGATGGTGGATCGATTTAGCAAGATGGCACATTTCATTCCCACAAAAGATGAGGCCACGGCCCAAGAAACTAGTAGGTTATTTTTCACACATGTCTTCAAACATCATGGGCTTCCAAAGGACATAGTTTCGGATTAAGACCCAAAGTTCACAAGTAAGTTTTGGCGAGCCTTATGAAAGAGAATGGGGTTGGAGCTCAAGATGAGCACTTCCTTAAGCCCCCAAACAGATGGGCAAACCGAGAGGGTGAACTTAGTGATCCAACAATTCCTAAGGAATTATGTGGTGGCAGATTAACAAAATTGGGTGGACCACTTAGAATTAGCCGAGTTTTGTTACAATAACTCGGAACACTCCGCGACTAGGTCCACCCCCTTTCAAATGGTGACCGGCAAATCACCAATTGTGCCCATGCCCAGCACATGGACAACCCCCGAATGAGGCAAATGAAGAAGTGCCCATGGTCACACAACTTGATGAGGAAAGGCGGTGCCTTTGGGAGTTGGCAAAGGCCAACTTGAAAAATGCGCACAAAAGGTACAAGGATTTCGCATACAAGTCCCGGTGAGAGGTGAAATTTCAAGAGGGGGACCAGGTGTGGTTGAACATCAAGAACTTCTAATTACCCGAAGGTTTAAGTCATAAGTTCTTGGGCCCATATGCGGGTCCATTCAAAATGTTGGAAAAGAAACTTTCCGACACTTATAAGTTAGAACTACCAGAAAATCTTAGAGTTCATCCCACATTTCATGTTTCCCTTTTGAAGCCGGTTTCTCATGATGCCTCAAGGCCTAATCGAGAACACAACTCAAGGCCCCCACCAGACTTGGTTCATAATGAACCAGAGTTTGAGGTGGAGGCCGTGCTCAAGTTAAAGCAACTAAGAGGACGAGAGCAAGAGTACCTAGTTAAGTGGAAAGGATACCATCCAATAGAGGCATCTTGGGTGAATGAATCCAACATGGAACATGCCCAAGAAACCACAGAAGAATTCCACGCTAGACCGGCAAAGAAGAAAAGACGTAGAGCGTGATGAGGACATCACCTTTCTTTTAGTGGGGCAGGGTGTCATATACAATGTACCACATCAGTTGCAAACGAGCAATGGAATCAAGGGGAAAATGGTAATTCCCCTATTGAATTGTATTTACATTCTTTCCGGGAAAAAGAACCATTTGGATGTAAGTGTGGCGGAGAACTACAGAGAATACTATATGGGGGAAGGTGGTGGCTTCCCCCAAGTTCGGGCCGTGGTGAGTCAAGTGAATCCAAGTTAGCCCGTGGCTTGTCCCGACACCAAAAAGGTGCAGAATGAGTTCTAACCAACTTGTTGGTTGGATTTGGGTGCAGGACCGCGTAAGTGAGTAAGCTTGTCCCTCTTCCTAGTTTATCTTGGAGCTTTCAGCACGCCCCTCTCACCCCCCTTTTAATGCTAAAAGCTAGGAGCGTGCCTTGAGTCCCAGAAATTCCGCAACTTGAGTGAGTTAACCCAACTTGGGACTAACTTGGGACTTGGGAGCGCGTCAAGGGCAAAAAAGCCAAAAAAAACCCCTTTTAATCATTTTGTACTAACAACACTACAACTTAGTCATTGTAGTCACAACTTTGGCGGCAAAAAATAACATGTTTTGTAGTAGTGGCTCAAACACCTTGAAAGGTGTTCATGTTATTCAAATTTAGTTGAGAATTTTGGTTCTTGAATTTGTCTTCATCTTCTCCAAATCAAAGATGTTTGTGCAAAAAAATATGTTTATTTATTCAATTTGAATGTGGAATTTTTTTTAAAAAAATAGTTGTGGTAGGCCTACATTGGCAGATCTTCTACCATAATAATTAGGAGTTATGCCAGAGCTCCAACATCATGTTATTTTTCCATTTTCTTTACATGAACAATGTACAAGGTGGAGATTCCAACATGGGATTTTATGATGAGGCTTAATTTGTGACCCATCAAAGACTTTCAAATGTGAGTCTCACTAGTAAAAAACCCACCTTTTTTAACCAAAAGTTTATAACCACACGACATTTGCAACTATGTTTCAACTAGATTTTTTTAATTTTTAAATAAAATTATGGCAATTACCAATTAAGTTGATTCATTTACTATATTAACATATAGTTAAAAGCATTTTTCAATTGCATGGTCATTTGCCGAATATTTTCAACATCAACAATGTCTCCAAGTTGAACTTCCAACTATGTTGGTAGACAATGTGAAGCATGTTTTAACTAAGGGGTCATTTTTGAAATATTCTTGGCATCTAATGTTCTTTAATTGGCACATAGTTAAGACATTGACTAGTGTTCAACTATTTTGGATGATAAAATGTACCAAAGGATGAATGAAATACAGTCTTGTTTGGAACTATCTCTTTCAACTAAGTTTAACAACTAATAGGTAACTTTAATTTTATACGTACGATATTGTAATATTTATTTAAAATTATAATAACATTAAACTACATGTAAATTTTATTTGTATAAATGAATGGCTTTTTTTGTGCATATAAATATTAAACTTTAAATTCAAAATAATGTTTAATTTTAAAATATATATATATGTTAATACTAATGTTTATGTTCAATACACATGTAATTTATTATTTCTACGTAAATCATTACAACATATCAAGTAATGAAACATAATTAATAATATTCGCAACTATAATGTTTATTCATTTTTATACACATGATATCTTAATATTTGCTTAAAATTATGATAAAAACTCATTAAACACTAATGTACCCTATGTCATTGGCCCAAGTTTGAATGCATTCAATTGAATTTTCCTTCCAAACCCCTTTTTGCAACTTGCTTGAATTCCAACAACATTATGTGCCCACCAAAAATTCAATATTGTTCACATTTTAGGTCTCAAAATTATGAAATCAACTTTATTAAATCAAACTTGGCAAGGGCTTTCCAACAATACCAAGAACACCCCCAAATTTCGATATAAATTTCAATCTTGGTTTTTGAAAAAATTGGTTCAATAATCAATAGATTCCACATTGTAACTTCAAACATTCTAAACCAAATCATTACACCCCTATTCATTGAGAACTTTTTGATGATAAATTCCATAGCACAACCTAAGACTCTGTGGTTTGGGAGATATCATTATGACAAAACAAAACAAACTACATTCCTTCATGGATAATTTAGTAAGGTAACATGTGTTGTTGGCCCCAAATGTGAACACACTTAATTCATTTTCCCTCTTAAACCCAATTTGTTATAAATTTTTTGAATTTTCAACAACAAAATTCATTCAAAATTCAATATTTTCCACACCTTAAGCATGAAAATTATGAAATACTTTCATTAAATCTAACTCAACAATTACTTTCCAACACCAAGTACACCTTTGGATTGGACTAAATTTTTTATTTATAATTATATTAATGATTATTTTTAAAATGGTTCAATAATCAATAACCTTTACATTGTAGCTCCAAAAAATTTCAACCCAAGTTAGTGCACCCCTATTCATTGTTAGGTTTTCAAAGATATCAATAGCATTATATGAAGTAATTTGGTTTGGGAAATTTCAACATGATTATAAAAAAAAAAAGCAAACTATCTACCTTCATTAATATATTGAATTATGTGTAAATTATCTTTGTATAAAATGAATTGTTATGTATGATGCATATTTTTTTATGCACCCAAATAATAAAATTTGATTGAAGGAAATTTAAGGAAATTCTAGAATATAAATTTGTAATAATGTGCCTATTCAATACACCTAATTATTATTTATATGTAAATTGAATTTTAGTTTACAACATATCAAATAATGATACATAATTAATATTTTCTATGGAGTTCTAATGTTTATTAATCTTTATAAACAAGATATCTCAATATTTGCAATAAATTTCATTAAACATTCAACTACATGTAAATTTTATTTGTGCAAATGAATGTTTATCTATGATGCAAACTTTTTTTGTGCATTGAAATATTAAAATTTAATTTCAAAATAAAACTCAAGGAAATTTTGAAATATGAGTTTGTAATAATGTAAGTTCAATATATGTAATATATTATTTCTTTGTAAATCAAATGTTAATTTACAACAAATCAAATAACGATACATAATCCATTTTTTTTGGAAGTTTAATGTTTATTCATTTTTATACATATGATGTCTTAATATATATTTAAAATTACAGTAAATATTCATTAATTATTAAGGTACACGTAAATGTTTTTTATATACATGAATGATAACATGTATGATGATTTTTTTTGTGCATATAAATATTACACATTAATTTGAAACTAAGTTTTAAAGAAATCTTGAAATATAAGTCAACTTAATAATGTGTATGTTCAATACATGCATAATTCATAATTTCTATGTAAATTCAATTTTAGTTTACAACATCAAGTAATGATACATAATTAACATTTTTTAGAATTCTAATTTCTACTCCTTTTTTTTGCTATTAGTTCCAATAAATTTTTCATTTATTAAAATTCCTTATTTATTTATTTATTTATTTATGATTAAATTATATATTTTTTAGAATAATTAATAAAGATACTTAATAAATTATCATATAATTTCAGAAAGTATTGTTATTTAACATTAATATAATATAAAATATTTTTCTTATTTAATATTTATTATACTAAGTCATTTAATAGTTCCAACAAGTTAGATAAAAATACAAATGAAAATAATTAAATACCTAGCCTAACCTAACTACTAGCTACAATATTATTATTAATGTTGTTGTTGTAATTGTAATCAATTATTAATTATCACAACATTATAACAACTACTGTAATTAAAATATCATCTAAAACTTATTTTGAATATTTATATTTGAGTTAATTCTTTGTTTTATGAAATGTTAATAAAAATTCATAATGAATTTCGAATTTAAAAAATATTCAATGATAATTAATTATTTAATAGATAAATAAATTTAATTGCTGATTTTTTAAAAAATCTAATCACCATATTATTTAATAATAATGATAATATGTTTAATTATTTAATTATACAACTATATAGTTAAAAATAGTCGATGAATAAATACTATAAGTAATTAAGGTAAGTGGTTAGACCTAGGCTAGGTAGATTATTAGTTTAGGTCTATGCTTAATTAAGCTTGTAGGACTAGATTAAAACTATTTGAATTGCAATAAAATTGCAACTAGGTTACAACTAAGGTGGACAGCAAATGATATTCTATCACCAAACACTTTCAAGTTTACCCTCATTTCAACACCAAATTGAACATTTTTCATGTCATTGGAAGAGGAAAATAGAGAGCTATAAATATTTTTTGAACCTCAAAAGCAAAGGAATAAAGCAGAAAATGCAGGAAGAGAAAGAGTGATATTTTGTTTCAAATTTTATTTTTAGACCCCTTTTATGTCGCAACCCCACTTTGGGATAAGTGTGAGGATGAAATTCACACCCCCAAAAGTGGGAAGTTTGGAGTCCTTCGGGACTCCTGAAAATTCAGAGCTCGAGTTTAAGGGTCAAAACACCTCGCATTGAGGTGTTCTTTATATCAATGAAAAGGTCTTGAAGTGTAAATGCCCAAAATGGCCTCGCATGTGCCATTTGGACATTTGCAGCCCAAGTTATGGGCAAAAGAAGGGCTGGGAGTCAAATTGACAATTTGACTCCTGACCACTAAAAGTTTGGAATCGACCTCTTTTCGACGTTTGCTGAAGGAGTGCAACATGGCGTTGGAAAGCTCTCGACGAGAGCTAAAACTTTGATTTAGACCTCGTCCCGATCCGAGTTTGAGGCGAGGAGTTATGAGCATCCAAAGTCCCGAAAGTCCAAACCGAGACAGTTTCGGGACTCCACTTTGGGAGTCTCGGGAAAAAGAGCCATTTGGATGTAGGTGCGGCGGAGAGTCGCAAAGAATACTATATGGGGGAAGGTGGTGGCTTCCCCCGAGTCCGGGCCGTGGTGAGTCAAGTGAGTCCAAATGCCCGTGGCTTGTCCCAACACCCAAGGGTGTTCCCGAATGTGAATTAACCTTCTTGTGGTTGGTTTTGGATGAAGATTCGAGTGAGATAATAGTTGTCCCTCTTCCTAATCTAATCCCGGGATTTCTAACACGCCCCTCTACCCCCTTTTTTTGCTGGAAGTCGGGAACGGCCCTCAAGTCTCAACTTTCCGCAATTTAACATATTGGACCCTCAAGTGGGTCTAGCAAGGGGCTTGGGAATGCGTCATTTTACTTCGAACAACTATATTTTGCTCATTTCTCATTCATTTTGAACGATTTCAAAGGCTCCAAATGCATTGTCTCAAAATCTATAAAACTTGTTTTAAATGAAAAAAAATTTTAAAAAAAGTTGAAGAGCTTAAGCTACAAAATCATACTGAACATTTATGAAAAAATCCAAAGCACAACCCCCTTCACTTTGAAAGGGCATATGTTGCTCATTTTTCATTAAATTGTAGCATTTTTTTATAGATTTAGATACACTAGGTGGAGGACTACAAAATTGTTTGAAGTTTTAAAAGGAACAGACCATGGACAAGAAAGTTATAATGATCCAACATTGTTAAATGTTTAGTGATAGGTGTATTTACCCTAGGTCACAATTAAAATATTTATCTCATATTGTTTGGTTTCCATTTCATGAATCCAAACTATATAAAGGAGTGCATTAAAATTGTTGAGGAACACAATAAACATGAAAATCTAATAGCCATTTGGATGAGCCAATAAAAAAGGTTCAACCCTAAAGGCTAAACCAAATGAAATAATATTTCATTTATTAATTACCATGTGATTTAACTTTAAGCCTAACATAGGTGCCTAAATCTAACCCTAATTTAAGCCTAAATTAAATGGCTTATGTTTAGGTTTGACCTAGGTGCCTAGATTTAAACCTAACCTATGTTTAGGCACCATGTGGCCTAAATTATTGATGTGGATGTGCCATGTGTCATTTAATTTTTTGTTGACCTCAAAATTTGTGAGCATGCCACATGTCATTTAACTATTCAATGACCCCACATTTTATGAATGTGCCACATGTCAACATTGTGAATGTGTCATGTGTCACCAAACCAATGGCCAAATGTTCGATTTACATAGTTACAACCTAGTTGAAACTGTAATTATATTTTTGGCTGATGTCATGCTTAGTTCGTGGATGAAGTTCATCCATTAGTTGAATGTAGTTGACAACATCCTCCGACTATATTGGTGGAACAATTTTCAAGTAAATTGGCAAGTAGTGGCTATTGTTGTGGTGTTAACACGTGGCATACACTTTCAACTGTAATTTCACTCTCGACTTATACTTTTCGACATTATTGATTAATAGTTGCAAAAAATAAATTGTAACTATATGTGTAGTTTTCGACTTTGTTTGTAGTTGAACATTAGTTGAAAACATAGTTGCAAAAGGTGGGGTTTTCTACTAGTGTCTTGAGTTAGAAACTTCAACAATGCTAATGTCTTAATTTGTAGAAGACATCTTCAGACCTTGACAAGGGAAAAACAACTAAAAATGTAATGAACATACCCACCTCATAAAGAGCAAAATCAAATTCTATTGTTGTATAAACTATAAGTTATCGAAAAGCCCAAAGTTTGCAACCATCAATGGAATTTAGGTTTTGCAAAAGCAAAATAAACATGATTAAAAGTTAATTGAACTTCCTACAATGCATATTGCTACTATTAAACAAATATTTAACTAATTTTGGACTTAAATGTTATTTTGGGACTTAACTTGAAACTTGTTTAGTGCCCAAAATCATTGAATTTTCATACGATTGAAACAAAATTGCTTTTTATTTCAATTTTTTCTTAACCTAATATTTTCAAATTCAATCTTAATAAACAAAATTTGACCAAAATTACATCTTGTAATAAAGTTTCATCAAAACACCTAAAACTTAGGTTTTGAGAAAAATGGTACCTAATTCATCAAATTATAACATTAGGAGTATCTCTTGGCCACCAAATACTCATATTATAATAATAATATTTCTACAAAGAGGTTGAAACATCTACTTAGATTATTATTATTATTATTAATTTAACTTTCATTTTTAATAATATTGTAACTTAATATGTAATCATTACTAATTAAACTAGGATTGGGTGGCCATTAAATGTTACTATTACATAAATGTATTCAAAACTATTTTAAATCATCTATTAACTTAAGAGTAACATAAATTTCCAAAATATATTCCACATTGAGCTCAAATAAATTTGTTTTTGAAAATTCAATTATTATTTTAATTGCCAATGACATGTGATAAAAACATTTAATTTGATTACATATAGTTCACTTCATTCACCACATCAACGTTTGTTTTAGCCCAACTAACATGCACATATCTAATTGTTGTGATAGTATTCATGGTTGTATTTTTCTTAGTAGGAAATGAAAACGCAATAGTATCAATGTCCACCCATTGCATTGCTAAGTTGCATTTCCACTTTCCTTCCCAACAATCTCAAAACAATTTTGCATCATTGCATGCTCCTTTCTTGAAGGGCACCCACCACTGAAAATGCATCATTTGATAATACTCATCATTCGCATCCTTGACCACATCATTATGCACTCTTCCCATCCATACCAAATACACTTTAGGTTTAGATGGACGTGCAAAAAGAAAATCCCCTTCATGTAAATCCTAATAAAAGGAATGTAAGCTATTGTATTCAAGGACGACTTCATGTTTTTAGGCCCACAATACGGAGGGATAACTAGACTTTCAATATCATCAAAAATAAGAATAGATGGAATAAAAAATCTCACATGATTAACTTTCTAATTACTAATTGACCAAAAGCCCTTTAACAATATAAAACTTTATCAAGGAATTGGTTTTAACAAGCATTCTAAAATACCCAAGCCCAATATTCAATATATGGTTTCATGACTCTTGTGTATATCTCATCTTTCAAAATATTGAGCTTCCAAAATTCTAAGTATTTTGAGATTCCACTATTGATGATTTTTTCTTTCTCTACTAACTTTGAAACATCATTCCCCCAAATAGGATAAAAAGGAACAAGTTTTGGAATTCCATTAAAAAACTTGGGGCAACCTTGATCATCAGACTTCCACAATCAAATTGTAGGGCCATCTTTGGGGCTCCATATTGAATCTGTTAGAGACGCCTTGTATTGCATCATCGGCCACCCAAAAGAATCCACAAAAAATTGAAAAGCATGCGTGTCTATGTGTCCAACCAAAACCTCAAATCCATCTTTCAAATATCCTTGAACCCAAGATTTGAAATCGAGAATTTCTTAAATCAATTGGGGAATGAATGGGCATTCTTGTGAAACCATAAATGCTTTGATCAAATCTGCTAACACATAGTTATTATGTTCTTTCAATTTTTTTAACAAGTAGCCAAAATTTTCGTCAATGTCCTCATGTGTATGACCAACAACAAGAAATCCCAACTGGACCTCTTCAAAGACCTCCTTCATTATTAATAATGACAAAAAAACAAGCAAGTGCTGATTTTTATTGTCCTTCACACAATTATCCATTTGAAGCAATAACTTTTTGGGCAATGGTTTTGCACCAACAACTTGTTCAAGCACCTTCAATGCCTTCATACATTGTGAACTCCCTTGCATTAGCTACTCAAAGAATTCATTTTGTAGCTCATGATCGAACATCCTTTTTGACTCACGAATAGGTTCTTCTCCAAAGTTCGTAGTAGACACAAAAGGGAAATCAAACTAGTACTGCGGTCCAAAGCACTAAGGTCATTGGGCCATAATTCATTTGAGTATTGAACAAATACCAAGCATCACCATGCCCATGAACAATAATTCCAATTAGCATTATTAACAATTGACCTAGCCCAACAACCATTTTATTTTTCACTTGCAACCTTGGTAAAATAGTCTTTGAATGATCCATCTTATCATGAATGATACACAAAAACTCCTTTGATTGAATGGATTTTGCATTCCAACTATGGTAAAAACGTCTACATGATTCTTGATGTTTATTATGCATTTTTTATTTCAATTCATTCGCCTTGGCACTAGCACTATTTTTTCCAACTTTGGATAGTAGGTCTTTCAATTATTTGCATATAGTGCATTTTGCAAAGGTTGAACCTCTTTTTTGCACATCAACATTTAAATGGTATTTTCTCCTCAACTAGCTCATAATAGATTGAAATACCTCATCAATATTTAACTCTTTACTAATTTGCAATATCACATCGAAAAAAAAGAGTTTAGATGAAATACCCTATTTGCATTAACAAAACAAGCAAAAGAATGACACAAATAATTTTATAAACATAACAAGGATGCAAAATTTGGCCCCACCTCATTGCTCCTTTCTCAAATACTTTTCCAAGTGCTAGGAATTAAAAGCCAAACATCATGTCTACCATTCCCAATTCCCTTCATTTGGAGTGGCACTACATCAATGCATTAATTAATCAACAACTGGACATCATTTTTAGCCTACCTAGTGTTACTCATTGTTTTTTCATTCTAGCATTTGCATGTGACCTTTGCCTTGTCCCACATTTGTTATCTATTTTGTAAGATAGGTATAAAGATCGTGAAATCCTAACAATCTTATACCATGTTGCCTTACAAATTTCAACATCCTGTATTAACAAACCTCTACTTCTTTACTCCAACTCTCTGGCGCAATCTTCTAGGAATATGTGTTCTTCTATCAACAAATGACAAGTTCCAAAACTCTTGTAGCACAATTGACGTCTTCTCATGAATGAAATATTATCAACAATTGAAAGAGCAATAACTATTTGAATTCATAACATAAACTAACTCACTATTTAAAAGTAGATCAATGCTTAAAATGGAAGCCTCATGTTTTGATTCCCTTTGTTTTCTCTTCAAAAAAGTGTAATTTTTTTTCTTCACACCTACAACTCCTTTTTCATCCTCTTTTGACACATGATGTTTGTCATATGCAACAAGCAATGATGATAAATAATGACCATCAAGAATCGTTCATAACAAAGGCCACCTCCATATTGGCATTATTTGTAATCAATCCTTTGGATACTTCAAAATTGTGACCCCAATGTCAATTTCACCAAGATCATCATCCAAAATAGGCTCCCTTGGGTCACAGGCGACAATCCTCCCTTCAACAATAGTCTCTCCAACATGATTCACCAACTCACACTTTCTCCCCCACCATTCCATTCTTTTCATACAAAGAACATTCTTCATTCCCTCTTGGGGTGCAGTCATACTAACATGTACCAAAAACAATCATAACCACTATTTAATTTTTTGAACTTTGGATTATTAAAATAAAATAAAAATAATAATAAATAGAATCATTTTTTATAAAATGTTATTGTGAATACATTATGTGCATATCATAAAAATTTGGAATGAATCTAATGAATGAAAAATATGTATAAGGACTTTGAATCTCTTGTAACCACTATTTAAAAGTTGCATAAAAGTAGCTTAAAAGTAGCTTAAAAGTAGTTTTGACACAAAAAACATAGTTTGAATTTTTTTTTAATGACATATTTTTGGATTTTAAAAAATATACACCTTAACATAATAGTATTAATAAAATTGTAAAAAAAATAATTTTGTAAAAAAGATGTATTAAAAAAAAATTCTAAAATTCTAAGAATAAAGCAATGGTCTAAAGGCACACATGTGGCTCCTAATAACGTGGTTGGACCCCTTGCATATCTTCTTCACTTCTAACACTTGTTGATGGACCACCTTCCTCCATACCTTCAAAATTCTAGCATTCTCCTCTAAACAAACCTCCCAAGCCCCCTCCATGTGCACCCCATTTGTAAAGGAAAATATTTTAGCATTTTCTTTTGAACTAACCTCTCAAACCTCTTCCATGGGTGTTACATTTATAAATATTTCCTCCTTGAACAACCTCGTGTGATCTTCCACAATAAACATTGACCGTCAATGACAACCCAACCATGATACATTTTTCACTGGCCAAAAGCAATCTAATCCATAGAATCTCCAACAAATATTCCACAAGGATTTGGAAACAATAACTTCAAATTTTGGAACTGTTGGAAAAGAAATTCCACAACCATCACAATATATGTCTCAAGTCTGTTGAAACTATGTATAATAGTCAAATCAATTTGTTTGTATCTCCCACAACCAACACAAATTCGTTGTCCATCACTTCTCAAATACCACAAATCAATCAGATCTCCACCCTTCAAAAGAAAAGTCCCCATCCTTACGTATTCACATCTCACATTTAGGTGAACCAGAATGATTCATCCAACTCAAAAACCTTCAATATTTTCTAGCACATAAACATCTTGGAATCAAAATAAAAACTAATTTCAAAGAAAAAAAAAACAATTGGTGTAAACAACTTGTAGTCCAAATAGAAAGATAATCTGTCTAGTTTTTTGGGCAAATAAACATGCAAAAAGAAGAAGAATCATAACCCTAATTGATATAGTTGGTAGAAGAGAGAATGAAAAGACAT
>Ga0116229_10007238_pt1 | contig 17634 bp, 10 predicted proteins | sample S1TSphgellanicum_3_FD_87313 | JGI IMG/M metagenome (GOLD analysis project Ga0116229, IMG submission 87313) | Host-associated microbial communities from peat moss isolated from Minnesota, USA - S1T2_Fc - Sphagnum magellanicum MG | ecosystem: Host-associated > Plants > Peat moss > Unclassified... | reverse complement strand
GGGGGGGGGGGGGGTTTCTCTTTTTTGTTGGGGGGGGGGGGGGGGTTTTGGGGGGGGGGGGGGGTGTGTGGGGTTTGTTTTCAAGTTGTGTTTGGTGTGGAGAGTGGACTGTTCACTTTCCACTTGGACAGAGGACTTTCCATGCAAGATTTTATTTTTGGGGGAAGGGGCAGCTGGCGGGGTCAAAGCAATAAGTTTCCAAGTTTCTGACATGTTCCCCAAAATGTTCCCTTTAGCACCTCACTTTTATCCCATATGCTTTGGCAAATGTTGTCCTTCTTTCACATAGATAGCTGAGCCAAAGTTTAAGAACCCTGTACTTCTGAATAGAACCTTCTACTTTGCGGACCTTCCATCGTTTCGTTTTTTGGATTGATGGGCCAATTAAATTGGCTTGTTGAAATCCTCCCCAAAAAAAATTGAACTTGGGAGGTGCCTAATATACTGAATAGGAGAGAGGTGAATAGGCATGTGTGATAAAATGATCACAACATTTTTGGTCATTTTAACTGAACATGAATAGGATTTAATAAAAAAAAAGTCTTTACCAATGTTAGTGGAGATGCTCTTACACTTACTAATGTGTGTTGCCAATTTTAATAGGAATAAGGGACCTCTTGAGAGAGTAAGGGACCTCTTGAGAGAGTAAGGGGCCTCTTCCTTTCTGAGGAGGCATTGTGAGTAGGGTAACATCAATGTATTAGGGTGTTCTAAAATAAGTGCCCCTCGGTTCCACCCTATTTTGAAGGTGTTAATCAATGTAAAGCGCTGACAGAAAACATTACATCTTCAATTTTTTCTTGTGATGCCTGGAAAATACCCATTGAGTATCATAAGAAAATATTTTCAAAAGGCCTTACCATTGGTGGAGGAAAAGTTTTACTTCCTAAGGGGCCCTTCAGATACACTAGAATTCTTTTGCTGGTGCTTTATGCACAAAACATAAGGTGTCCTCCAAAGACATTGCAAATTTTTTCCAGGTGCTTTATGTCTTCATTCATAGTGACCTCACATTAAACCTAGCCCTTGTTACTCCCCAAACGTTGATCACTTCTACACTCCTTCAAGTGATCCACATGGCCCCATATCATCCACAGGTCATTTTCCCCATCCCCTTTTGCAACACTTTTGCAAACTTGAAAAATAAATCAAAATCAACCTTAATAATATCAAAGATCAAGGGTTTAAAACACTTGCCTAAAACAAAGGGAAAAGTGTGGAGGGCTAAAAGGAAACATTTTCAATACTCTCAACATGCATTTTCACTTTGAATATCAAATGTTAAACATTCAACATAGAATTCCAAATATTAATTCATGGATGAATCAAAAGACATTTTTGTCATAACATATTGTAAGATAATGGTTCAAACTTCACATGCCCAAATAAAATCTATGTATGAAGCAAGGTAGTTTGTTTTGTTTGTCACGTTGCTAAGATCTCCCAAATCATGGCGCTCCATGCTGTGCTGTTGGTATCTTCGGAAAGCTCTCAATGAGTATGGGTGCACTGCCTTGGTTTGAGACTGTTGGGACCTATTGATTGTTGAACCATTTTCTCAATGAAAATTAAATAAAATGGAAACTGAAACTGCATTGGAATTTGGAGGTGTTCTTGGTGTTGTTGGAAAATCCTTGGTGAATCGTATTTAATAGAGTTTGTTTCATGATTTTCAGAGCTAAGGTGTGGAAGATATTGATTTTTGAATGAATTTTGTTGTTGAAAATTCAAACAAATTGCAAAAATTGATTTTTGAAGGAAAAATCAATTGAGCCTTCAATGTGTTTGTTCACACTTGGGCTGAGGGCACAAGTTACACTAGTGCATATTAATTGGTACATTACTATCTCAAAATGTAGGACATCATGCAAATTAAGGAGTCTTGAACATTTATAACATGTTGTCAATTTAGGCAAATCATGCTTAAGTTGCATAATCTTTAAGACATTACAAGGTTTTTGATGTGACATTAAAACAACGAACTTTTATGCCCACTTGCTCATGTTTTTTTCAAGGTTATAGTTATTTAGAACTCTAGAACACCAACTGTTCCAACTTAGAAAATGAGTTTTCAAAGCTTTTGAGAAATTTGGTGAAATTTGATTTTGATGTAAAAGCCATGAAACATATATATATATATAATCATGTGGTGGAATAATGCATCCTACAAAGTTATAATCATAATGAATTTCAATGTTGAATTGGGTCCAAATTGCATTAAATCCCTTTTCAATTCTATTATGTAATTCAAATTAAACATAGGATTTTTAAGTTAATGAAATGGTATGATCTTTTAGTATTTTGAAGTTTCCACTACTTGAACTCCAAAACTAAAAAAATGTGTAAAATTCAAGAGGTTTTCACTTTGTGCTCATATCCATAAATTTCATGAAATCCACCATTTGGGAGGCATGGGGACACATCATATTTTCTTGAAGGGTTTTCAATATGGAAACATTTTTTGGTCTACTTTTTAATGATTTTTTCAAGTTGCATTCATTTTTGTCATGGCAAGAATGCTCAAAATATATTATTAAATTGATATGGTGGTTTGATGTATAAATATATTTTTCAAAGGTTTTTTGGTCCTTATGGTCTTTTATTATTACATGTTAATGAAAAAGCCCAACATTTCCATAACATCAAGTTTGAGATAAAAAATTGTATGTGTTACATTCTATCACATTTCTAATGTATAATCCTTGACTTTAAAATTGTTTCGATTTATTAAAGTTTGTTTTGTAATGGATTGGTAATGGTTTAATGTATATTTTACATTTGAATCTCCATATATGAAATGCACATGCACACAATTTAAAGTTATTGTTTGTTATTGCAAAGTAAAAAGAAAAATTGTAACCATGAAAAGTCTAATGAACAACATAATCCATTATTTGGTTATCTATAAAGTAGGTTGCAATGAGAATTAAAACCCCCCATTTGACCAACATTAAATCATAACAACAAACTAGGTGATCTCATGTTACAAATGAAAATAACAAGCAGCTAATCTCAAATTTGCAACAAAATTGGTGTTCTAGGTAGTTTGGTCCATGGTTGGTTCATTGAGCTTTTTTTATTTTCTTGTAAACTTTGTACATAAGCTTTGCATTCTATTTTGGCATTAGACTTAGAATCAATGCTCCCATTTTGAGCTTGAAATGAATGTTTATTAATAGGCTTTTAAGATGTTGAAGACCTAAACACAAGGAAATCAACCTTAGAGAAGCAACACTTGACAAAAAGAGACATGCAATGAGCTTGAACTCCTCTTCCTTTTAGACCTAAACTTGAAATTTCTCTCTATTTTGGCATTTTGCACTTCTCTACCATTTGTGCTTTGCTATGTTTTTGAACTTTTTTTCAATTGGTGAGTCATAGTTATTTATTTATTTTAGGTGGTGATGCCATGTGAATACATTTATCCATTGTCATTTACCAAGCAAGAGAGTAACAACATTGCATGGTCTTGACTATGACTTAATTTGAAAAGAAATGGTATTTAATTTTGAAGATTTAGGATTAGGTTAGGCGTATTCCTTTGTCACCATCTTGTGATACGCTATTTCTCCCCATCACCAATGGGTGATATGCATACAATTTCAATAAAAAAAGTGATTCAACACCTTGCAAATTACATTGGTGAGCTAGGACACAATGTTCATGGGTGAGGACATTTTGCCCATGAAATAGACAAAAAAAGGTGGCATTTAAAAATCAAATTAAAAAATGAAACAATTTAAAACATAAACAAAAGAAAGTAAATTGAAAGTATTTTAATGTATCAATAAGAGTCCATTGTGCCCTAAATTGAATTTATGGTAAGTTGTATATAAAATTTGAAAAACTTTAGTATAACAAAAAAAGATAAATAAGTTTGAAATTAAGTTATCAATATGATGTTCAAAGATACTTTTTCATTAGAAACTTATATATAAATAAACATAAAATATGAAGCTCATTGTATATTCAAAGGCATAATAATAAAACTTTAATATATATTTTAAAACATACTCAACACATGTTTAAAATAACAATACAACAACTCACATTATGAAAAAAAAGGTTCACAATTACTTGCATTTGTAAAAACTTACTAAAACAATGAGAAATTTGAAAATGAATGCAAATTAATGAAAAAATCTTCTATCTTTGATCATTAAACAAAAAAATTCCATGTACAACCATCTCATGATGAGATTTATTGTTATTTTAAGTTTATTTTCTTGCTTTGTTTTTTATGACTACCAAAGTAGTCCAATTGTCTATTTTATCTAGCTTGCACCCTCATGTTGGTATTGACAAATTCATGGTGCATTAATAGAAGGATTGCAAGGTTTTATCCCTTGGGCACCTTGATGTGCAAGTGGAGGTTTTTAGGCACCTATCATAATCTTTTGACTTTTGAAGTTTTTTTATTACTTGCTTCAAATGCCTACGGTGATTGTTTTAAATCTTTGTACAATTCTTTTGTAATATAGTTGTAGTTTGTCTATTACAAAATATAAGAATTGATGTGCATATTTTGTGAATATGAAGGTTACATGTTAGCCTTATTCATAGTTGGGGTACCAAAAAAGATTGTCTAATGGAAAAATGATTGCAAAGGACCAATTTTGATTTTTATAACACTTATTCGATTATAATAATTTTTGATTGTTGTATGCCTATAATTAGAATGATGGCATGTTCAATTAATGAAAGTATTTAATAATGGATTATATACAACATAAATGTCCTTTTGAGTCCTTTTAAATAATGAGAATCCTTGTTTTAACTATATATATTTAAAAAATAGAATAAAAATAAATGATTTTTAAAAATTTTAATTTATGGATGAACAATGTTTAGATATAAGTTTAGTAATGTCAATTGCATGCATTTGATTAGATTCTACATCATACAAAAATATTGAAACCACATAATTCATTACAAAAGGTTACAAGGAAAATAATAATTTTTTTGGGTCATTTGGTTGGTTTTTTGTATTCATTGGGCTTAAAAGTTATAGCACTATTAAAAAATGTCACACAATTTTCTAATCAAATTCATTATGGGGCTTTAAAAGTGAAATCTATTCATCCAACCTTAATCATTTCACCTTGGTTAAAATTATGTCATTATGTAATCATCGTGTTTCACTAATAGTTGAAATAATTCATTATAATATGTAAATTTGTTTTGATGTTGTCTTAGGTAGGTTGTAGATAGATAGATAAGTAAATATTTATATATAGGTCATAGGTTGTAAGTATAAGTATGTAAGGCAAACCCATCCTCACCGTGATTTTCTTGGACTCATTGAACTTTTTGGAACCCAAGTCGCTAAATAAAAACAAATGTCCTCCCTTTCATCTTATTTTTTAATTTATATATATGAGAATTGATCTTTAAGCAAAACCATATAGGGGTAAATTGAGGTGCTATTGGGAACATCTTGATGAACTCTTTGGGAACCTGATAGGAACCTTATGGAAACATGATGAGAACACATTGGGAACAAGGGAAAAAAAAAATCCCCAACCCCAACCCCAACCCCTCCTCAAAAAGAAAAAAATTAGACCCTTTGTGAGTGCATGCTGAACCTTCTCATTGGTTGCATGTAATTTTCTATTTCCAAAACCGTTTGTCATCATTTTTGGTCTGGGCTAATGGCATGGGCACAAACTGTGGGACTTGAACTCATTATGCTAATGAAATACCGATACTTTTTGTGACTACCATAATAATAATGTGTCTTATCCCAACTTCCAAGCTGCTCTGCTGCAGATTTCAAGAAGTAATTAAAATTGTACTAATTTTCACTCCATGTTTGTTTGGAAGATGTTAAATTGGCCTAAGATTGTAAATGCAGATTTTTTTAATCTCAGCCTGGCCTTTGCCTAGTTTGTTTTTACCTCGTGATACCTAAACACATTTTGGGTTCATGTTATGCATGTTTTGACCATGTTATGAGTCTGTAACAAGTCACTGGGCATGTCCTGTGCCCTTTGAAACATTCATAACATGGAATGTTATGAGTGCACAATGTGCCCGAGTATCACTCAATTTTTTAAAGAAATATGAATGGGGCAAAGGGCAGACTGGAGGAATAAATTGTAGCAGTTCTTTTGTACTGACTGCATTTACAATCTTAAGTCAATTTAACAATTTTTGGCTATTGACAGGTGAGGAAGGTGCATCTGTAGATAGGTAGACTAAATAAATCAGAACAAAAGGATGGAGGGAAGAAGATGTTAATTTCTTTACACATGAGAATGGTAGCTCTCTGGTGGACCAGTGTGTTTTGTTTTGGGCAAAATTTCGTCAAATTTTGACCTATACAAAGGATTTTCCATGGAAAACATGGCCCACATTCGCCAGATTTTGAAAAAAAAAAGTTTTCAAATCACCAGATTTTTGTGATAAGTTCTAGTAAGTAGCCAAGAAGATAGAAGGATTCTAGTTTTTTTCTACTTTCATATCTAGTCTGTAGTCAAATCTGGCTAAATCATCTTATGGACGATCACCACTTCAGCTACATCACAAAGTTGAAAAAATAAACCCTGCTCTGTACTCTTCCTTGTTTCTCATTGCCTTACCCTCAGGTTGCCGGCCCTGTGCCTAGGCCTCTAAGGCAGCCACAGTGAACCAGCACTCACCAGCACACTATGAAGGATGGATGGTAAGTGGTCAGGAAATAGTTTTTTTGGTTGGGTTCCAGTTCCTGAACTAACCATCATGGTTAGCTAGCTCTTTTTTACTACTTACCTACTTGTGGGTTGTTAGTAGGTAGGTAGGTAGTAAAAACAATCCTTACATATGCATAAACTATAAACCATCATCTACTCACCTAGTAGTTATCTATTTTCTTACCTCTCTACCTATATATGAGACTTATTTCTCACAAAATTGGTTACCAAGGTGAAACCAAATATTAACTTGGTTAAGGCTCATCCACAACTGAGTAATGACGGGCATCCAGTGCATGGTGTGATGGTGGGTGCTGGTCCACTGTGCCCGCAGATCCTCACCTTTGGACATTGTAGTGCATAAGGATTGTTTTCATCTTGCCCAGCAGCAAATTGAGCAGAGACCCTATTTCTAACTACCTAACCATTTGATCCAGGTAATTTTTTTTGAGGGGGGATGATTCCAATCTATTTACGTTTCTAAACATTCCTAAAGGTTTCATCTTTGCGACAGTAAAAAAGTTTGGCTGAACTTCTAGTGCAACAAGGCACCACAAACACGCTGCTGGCCCTGCCAATAGATAAGATGTTGTACATCTACCTACTCTGTCCACACTCTGAACACCAAAACAATCCGTTCCAATCTGAACAGTCTAAACACTTTCACCAAAGAAACCGGTTCACCTGAAACTGGTTCTAATAAGGTAAAACTTTCAAAAGTTGGATCCAATGCGATAGTCCCTGCCCCTGTGGGGGCAGGGCCCAACAAACACGGCAAAGTGGGTTGCAGGTTCGAGCAGCTTTAACAATGTCATCATTTATCAGATCTAATTTTAATTTTAAATGTTTGGTGGGAATAATTTTTTGGGTCATTTATGTTCGGCAGTGAAAATAATAATAATAATAATAATAATATCTTATATTTCAGCATTACACAAAATACTGAAGCTAGCGTCCTTGAGAGGTTTCTTTTAGATTTTTCGCATGATATGATAGGCACATATTTATCAAATGTTTTCTTGACAACTCTAAAAGGTAATTAATTAGTGCTTAACCAGTCTAGGTACTAGGGTATTAGGCACCTAGGACCCTGATACCTAGGCGGCTGTTTACGAAATCTGCATCACTGAAGCAAGCAGATTAACTACTTTGCGTCACTAGGGTTATGATACCATGACGACACATGACCTCATAAAGTTCTTTAGTTGTCAGTCACACTTTCATCATGCCAGTGCATTTCTGGCAAAAGAAGCAAGCGGATAGTCCTTGCAACCTAAGTATGTAAATGAATAGATATATAGTCCTGGCCGAACTCCCAAGGCCTTCAGGACTCAATATATGCAAAAATGATGGTGCTGACTCACTCCGCACAACCTTCTCAATCTCCACCTAACAGATGAGGCTTTCTATCATGTGATTTGTTGGCCTTTGCCTACCAAGGCAAGGATATTGTGTTTAGATTCATTATTGAGTATAGTAGCTTAAGGGATTTATTTTAGCCCCTAGGTAATAATAATAGGGTCTATTTTTATATGAGGATTTTTTGAAAGATGATATTTTTGGCTTGTGTTGAAACTTGAGATAAGTTATATAGAGTTATAATATCTTGAAAGATTATATTTTTGCATAGTGAAATATTTGAGTTTTCGTAATTCTTCTTCTTTCGCCTTAACATACTTTTTTTTAATGTAAATGGCAAGGCCACAGTGTGACACACCCCTTGTTAGTTATAGAAATATCCAGAATTGTATTCTTTTATTTGTTGTTATCTCTTTGAATTTGCCAAACCTTTAAGTGTAGGGCAAAATAAACCGTATGCCAAAAAGAATTAGGCCAATAATTCTTGTAAATTAGATGCCATGCAAAGGGTTCTTTAATGTAAAATATCCTCCACCTATACTATGAAATGATGATTAGATTCTCTTTTGGAAGGTCCCCATTGAAAAGGTTATGCTCAATGTTTTTTTACCAATAATTTTTTTGACAAAAATTGGGAAAAATGATAAGAAAAAAAGCCTAGTTATGGTTGTAACTTCCTTATACTTTTTACTTGAGGGACAATAGCCCTAAGTGTATAGGGAGCTGGCAAACATAATGCCTTACCCTATGTATGTGGGTAACATGATATAGGTGATGATATAAGCATCAAGCCAGTATAATATTTGATTATGAATTGTTGAGGCCAATATTTGGACTAGGTGTGCTTAATCCTAAACCCTAATAGGCTATAGCTTTGGACTTTGAACTTCCATACCCACCTCGTCCAAATTTTGAACTAGCTGATAGGAGGATGCAATAAACTACCTTAAATTCTAATTATCAGGTAATGCTAATTACCTTGATGTCTTTTGTTGATGCAGGGCTAGAATGAGTTGGAGGTGAGGCTACATAGTGAGAGAGTTGGAGATTTTAGGTTTTCAAATGATAATGATTATATACTTGGTAGTAAAATTTGATGCTCAAGATGTTACTGTTAGAAAAATATTATGATGTGTTTCAGTTTATGCTGCCATGACTCACAAAGTGTGTGATTGATCCCAACATTACTAGTGATTATTTCTTTAGTTTGGGATGATTATTTGTTGTACTTGAAAGTGAAAATGGAAAGCATTTTGAAATACAATGAGTTTTTCACATATTGGTGATGTTCATGTTCAATACTTGCTAGTGTTAATCTTTTCTCTACTTGTTACATTTGTTATGCTATCCAAAAATTCAAATTTATTTATACACATCTTAATGGTATGTAAAGTTGACAATTTGAAATACAATGAGTTTTTCACACATTGGTGATATTCATGTTCAATACTTGCTAGTGTTCATCTTTTCTCTACTTGTTACATTTGTTATGCTATCCAAAAATTCAAATTTATTTATACACATCTTAATGGTATGTAAAGTTGACAACTTGTCTGCTACGTATAAAGTTCTAGTATTGCATTTGTTGGAGATTTACATAGCATTATCATATTTGTATGTGATAAACCATATACTTGCCTAACATTATTAATAACATGTTGAATCTAATAACCAATTGAAAAAGTCCACTGTCAAGGTCTCTTATCAGCATAATGCACAATAGAGAGCATAGCATCGCCCACTATAAGCATTGAGCCAAAATTACAGACCCCCCAATCCTACTGACCCACTTCAATGGAGTCCTAATTCTCAATTTCAACAGTTCCAATAGTGAATGCCCAAGGGTTTAGGGTTTAGAAAAAGACAGACTGACCATAACACTAATGGGGAAGTAAATCTGTCATGAGGACACTAGAGGAGGAAGTGCACAGGAAAAGATAGGACATAAGTCCTTGCTTAGTTGCCCATACCAAGTGGCTAATGGCTCATGTCATGGTTCAGCTACCAGAGGCCAATGATGACAGTTAAGAGTTTGAAGAGATAGTCCATCAAAAGTTCCCAACATTGCCTTTCCAGAGCAAACATTCATGAACTTCAAATCTCTGGAGAGTTCCACTCAGCCTGTGAGGCGCACCAAGAATTTGCACAAAGCCCTGCTGAAACTCGGATATATTCAAGCTGTTTTTTCATAACACTAGATCAAACACAACAGCATCCCACCAAGAGCCTCATCTCCACATCTGCTAGGTAGCCTGATAAAAAGAGAGTGGGGTGCAAGTGAAGAATCAGCAAGTCGATCAAAAGTTGCTCATCATCACTACATTCCTCTGCATCTATGAGTAATCATGACATACGTGAGTCAAATGTTCTTGTGGGCAATAGCCTTATTGACATGTTTGACAATTGTGGGAGCATGGAGGACACACAGAGCATACTGAACAAGAAGTGCACATGCAATATGATCAATTGGAATTCCAGCTTGTAGCAATGCAGGCCTAAAAGATGAAGGCCACTTTGAGTTCATGTGTTCATTTTACACTATTTCATGCTGGCCCTTTACATGAGGAAGAGCATTTTATTCATCACAGATGCCTTGTGGGCCAGATTCTTGTGTCTGGATGTCCTTGCTTGGTGCTGGCACAGTATATAGTGATGTGGAGATGAGAGAAACACATTGCAAAAAAAGAGTGTTGGAATTGGACCCCGCAATTGGACTGTGGGCTGCATGGGCTCTGTGTTATGATCTGGATTCTAGGGCAATATTTTGCAACAGAAAGGAAAATGGGTGTGGAGCAACAGTTCAGGTGCACCTGAATTAAGGTAAATAGTGCTAGGTGAACTGCTTTGTAGTGACCAGATGCCATGTTTTGGAGAGAGGATGATGAACGGTATTGCAACCCCACTGATCAGAACACCATTGGCACTTGCATTGGATGCTAATACTGTGCAGTCTTATGTGACCTTTAAGAGCTTTGCAAATAGATCTGGCTTGAAATCTTGCTGGACTTATGAGCACTTCGGTGCCTACAGGAACACATTTTGGGAGAACCCAGATCTGTTAATTGCTGTTCCTCTCTCAAACCTAAGTGCCTGCCTCAAAGGCTAGCTTCAAGTCAACACTCTGATCCTTACACCTCTCAAAACTCTAGTATCATGGCCCAATCTTCAGCTAGACCCTTAGCTATGGGTGAGTTTGACACTAATCAACTTCTAAAGATGAGTTTGATACATTAGCCAAACTCCCCAAAACTCCCATGCTTTTGGTTGAAAGTAACAAACGATCTATGACAGAAATGTAGTCATAAGATACTGTCATACTACAGTTGCCATGAGAAATGTTGTTGGCCATAATGTACACATGGCTATAATAAACATTACATTTCAACTGCGGTTGTGCTGCATAACACTAGCACTTCTAATCAGAGCTCACACAAGTGCAGGCCATGACCTCCCATGTTGCAAACCTTGAAATTCTGAGTGTTGAGGGGAATGTTCACACCAAGAAGTACTACAAATACCTCCTCCATGACATACTCCCATTCTCCCAGAATATTATCTCCCACACTGAGCTTCACATTTGACACAAAAAAAAACAAAAGTGATGATCAAGAAGATGCTTTGTCTCAAGATGTTCTCTTCACTTTTTCTCTTCATGACTAGAGATTTCAATACATCTTTGGCAGATTGCATACCATATTAAGATGGTGCAACATGGGGTGTGAATTGAGATGGTGCGCTGCAACATCTTCAGCATTACGGTCAACTTTGAAAGACAAAGCAAGCTCATAAATGCCTGCAGTGGTCACTGAAAGTTCTCCCCCCAAAGAGGTTAGGGCCCTCTGACACCAACCACAACATGCAGAAAGTGGATTGTATTATCCGGTGTTTTGGAGATCATCCTTGGTCCCCAATCTCAACCAAGCTATGGCAGCAAAAACAAGAGAAACCTTGCTCACTTCTGAATTTGTTCTACCACAGACAGGCATGACAAAACAGAATTTAGAGAATGCACCAGATGTTGGTTGGTAAAGGAGCAAGATCAGTAATAATTTAGGTTCCAGACTGACTCCATCAGCATAAGAGTTGTGCTCCCACTACAGGATAAGTTGACAGCTAGAAAGATAAAGAAGAAAAGCTTTGAACTCACCAAAGAGAATGCCCAACTGGCACACAGCAGGGAAGAGTTCTCACATTGCAATGACCACCAAAGAAGACAAGAAATGACCAAATTGTGCAACCTTCAAGTCACAGGCACCACAAAGGCTTCACTCCACAATCTGGACTCCACAAAGAATCAAAACAAGAAAAACAGTTCCACTCAAAGGTCTCAACTGACATCTTGCACACAAATGAACTTCAGATCCAAGTCAAAGTGAGAAAGAGAAACCTACAAGCAAAAGAATGGGATCCCCATTATGAATATGGCACTTTCTCTGGCTACTAATGGAGCAGAAACAACACATCACCATTTGGGTTGAAATCCTATATTTTTGAACCTACAGATGAAATCCAACCACTTGCCATGCAGAAGAAACTGACAACAATGTCCATCTATGGATCATTGATTGTGGACAAAGAGCGCAGGACAATCTCCTAAAAAAATGAACAACCAGTTCCAATACACTTGGGGTTTTCAATCCCTAGGGCCACTTACATTTTTACGTTCAAGTTGGATTGATGATCCTCAAGTTCACATATAACAAACTTGGAATCCAGATCCTCTTCTTGCAAACTTCAAGTTGTAGTGCAAGACCACATGCAGAATAAAAAAGAACATTAGAAAGATCCAACTCGAGTTCAAAATTCAACCATTTCCAACAATCCAACTTTATTCTCATTTCATTTACAATTGAAGCAAACCAGTTGTTTCTTTGCAAATAACCTGCATGTCTGCACATCTAGTGAGAAAACTCCACACATCACATTCAAGCTGTAACATTGATGTGTAATGAATCCTTGCTTTCCCCTATGAAGAACAGGTGTCATTTTATGTACAACTCATCTGTACATCCCTTGATAGAGTTGAAACTGAAAAAAGGAAACTGCTCCCAGGGTGGATGATAAAGCAAATTAGTAGATCTCCTACAACAATTGACTAAGGAACCTTTCAATTAACTCCCTTTTCAGAACTGTCTGTTCTAAGTCCAGCTACTTTGCCTTGCAGCAACCTACAAATATTAGATGCAACCACAGAGGGGCTTCAGACCTTCTAAGAATACAGGAGACAAAGGGATGCCATTCATCAACACACCTTCCTGTAAGTTGTGTGTTGCTCCAAGGTATCTAATGACTTACATGATTCTAATTGTACCAACCTTTGGAACAACATTGGACTCCCCAATCTTCTGAAGGTCAATGCATCAGCCAATTCCTCAGAGGCAAAACGTCACTTCATCTTGGAGCTGCAACTCCAGAGGCAAAATGAAGGAATCACACAGTTCAAATAGAAGGGATGGCTGCAGCTGTGGCATAAAATGAAATAATCTCACTGCAGAACCTAATTTTCACCAGGAACTGTACTAGTAATATACCTATGACATATGTGGTCTTAAATGTTATAGTAGTTTCTTCTACGCTTCCCAAGAGGAGGTGAAGGAGGAGGAGATTTGTCAAGATGAAGATCAGGGACAATAAATGCATCACCAAAATCTGGTATGAGAGCTACTTCCTGCTTCATGTTCTTGATGGGGCCAATCATCCTGGTGGATCTTGATAACCCAGAAGCACTTGGAGGTGATGGTAACTTAGGAACCTCATGAAATGAGTCTTCATAAAATATGCTGAGATCAGCTGTCCAATCGAAGTCTCCAAAAGTTGCAACATCAGCCTGCAAAAATCAAAACACACATTTCATCATCATAAAAGTTCTCTTGGACAAATCTGTCAAACAGTTTCCACATAAAGATATTCACAAATTACACAGCATTTGTGTTCAGACATTACAGTAAACCATACTAAATGCAAGGTTGTGTCACCAAAAATCCAACAACAAGAGCTCCTGTTGCCGGTTTACAGTATAAAAGAAACAGAAAAAATTATGGAATGAGTAATTTACAACAGCACCACAAGTCACAACACAGTACCTTGGATGATCCCATGTTGGCTGCGTTGCAGTCCTCAGCCAAATCTGCTAAGTTCAGTAACTCATCCACTCTCCAGTTAGATGCTGGCTCTGTCAGAGAATCTGTAATGCTATTCTTTCTTAGAATCCCAGGGCTGCCCTGAGGCCCTGCACTGAGAGAAGTTCCCATGATTTCTCCTACTTTCGACACATAGCCTCCTTGCGTTTTCGATTGAGTAACAGGCTGGTAGGATGGTGTGGAAAGAGGTGGTTGAACGTTGCTAGGCGACCTGACACTCATGACTGGATTCATCCTACTAGGGGTAGAAATCATCTTGGAGGAAGGCACGCTACTCTGAGGCCTTTCTTCAGGAGCTGCTTCAGCTACCTCCTGCACAGTCAAGGCCTTCAACGCGACTCTTATTCCTGGTATCAAAAACCGCTTATGGCTGGAAGAGAAAGAGTTGGCCGAGTGGATCGACAAATCGCAGTCACGGCAAAGGAGTGCTCTATCCTCCACACAGAAAAAGAAGCCAGACTTCTCCTACACACAAAAAAAGAGCATCCCCTCAGTCACCGTCTATCTCCACTGGAAAACAGAATAAAACACAACACACTCTCGCTATGAACGCTTTCACAGGTGATCTGATTCAAGGTTCTCAACAAAAGTGAACAAGGCCTGGATGCGAATTCATGCTGCCCCTCTATCCGCCCATGCTGTGTTCGCTGTTGCTAAAGACACTTCAGAAGAAAGAAGCTACGCGGCTCCTCGTCTTCGCTCCGACCACACGAAAGCATGAAACAAGCAGAGTATTTCGCAGAAAACCGTGTAGGAAGCAAACCTGGCAAATGTCACAGCGGGGAGCATCAGTAGGCGCCATGAGTGGAACCCGCTGGTGCTTGTTGGCAAGCTTGTTGGCGGCATGCACTTTGGTGTCACAATCGGTGCACAACGCAGCTTCGTCGGCACAACAAATGACCGTGGCCTTCGTACTCTCACACACATCGCATTGGATCTTCATCGAGCGCGTAACACAGCCCTTCTTCACCTTTAGCCTTTCTCTTAGAATCCGAAACTCTTCTCCCTGCACTGGAAACCGCAACCGGAAAACTGCTCGATTACTTTTCCAAGGAAAAAAATTCCCTCTGAAAAATAATTCTCAACAACACGATCAAGCACCAATCGAGGGACAAGGAAAACAAAAACTCGAAAGTTGGCTCGCTCTCCAAAGCTTTGGTCTGCAAAGCACCCAGGAGTAGCGACTTGCTTTGCTTCGATTCCCAGAAAAATGCTCTTTCCAGCGCCCACAAAACGACAGCAGAAAGAGACACACACGAAACCTTCGAATGGTCGTGGTATTCTTAAGGCAAAGCAGAAGCTTTCAGAAAACCCAAATCTGCTCGCTCACAAAGGAAGGGAAATGAAGCAGAGAAAAAGTCTTCACAATCGATCGATCGCCTTGGACCACAGAACTCCAAAATTTCGACATAAAAGTTTGTAGAGAGAAAAAATAACCTTAATTTTTTATTTCAGAAATCAATCAATTTGAAAGCTTTGATAACCAGATTAGTAGTTGCCTTCGCAAGGCGGCACAAAGGCAAACCACCAGAGAGATGCTTAACAATTGATTCAAAGTCGCGAGGCCAACATCCAATCAGTAAAAAGGGATTCGGGTTGAAAGGCACGAAAAGAGACAGGAACGCAAATTTGGTAGCTATAAGAGCAGCTCCATTGGTGCTCAGTATTTGATCCTGCAAAAATATTTCTCACAGCCAAGTTTAGCTATTTACTTTCTTACATCTAAGAGCTAGCACCTAACGCGACTTGTGCGGCGGTATTAGGTTAATTCATAATGTCGTCATCAGATCACCTATATGATATATCCTTCGAAATCAGAGAGGAACGTAATCAGGAAACTGATAGCTAATTACACACGCCCATTACGCAAACCACAATGGGCACGTCTGTTTCCATTGTTGTTTGCTTCCCTTCCAAAGTTGGGTGCAGTTCGTATAGGGGAAGGGCCTGAGTACAGGCCCTTCCATGATTTGAGATCTGTGCCTGAGGCCGGTAGGCCGAGGGAACAGGTAGAAAATCTCAGAAGGGCCTGTACTCAGGTCCTTTTCCTAAGTAAAGCAGAGCTGGGATTTTTTCACTTTTTAACAATAAAGACAGGCTGGAGATCCCAGTAGAGCGTGGTTGGTACTTTCCACTGCATAAGATCCCACTTGCTGAAAACAGGTTTCTTCTGGTAGGTAAGTGAGCTGAAAATACAAAGGAAAAATCCAAGCAGTGCTGTACGGATCCTTTACCAATCCCAGTATTCGAAACCAACCACCGCCCTTGCCCAAACCGGATGTCATAACCAGTTGTTGAGGGGCGCCTCACATTCCGATTGGTTGGCTGGACCCTGGTTATATAACTCATAACCTGTGTGTGCCAGGTGACCATAGCTCATGGTTAGATGTTTGCCCATGGTAGCCAGTTGTAGTATTCTTGGATAATCGGGTAAGAAAATACTAATTGTGGGACTGTCAAAGGGGGTAGAGGGGTAATGGAGATAGTTTCAACTAAGCTTGATTGGCAAAATATTTTGGGAGAAGATGGCAATAATTGTTAGATTGAAAACTTATCAGTCGGCCGTAACAATGGATTTAGCGTTTAGGAACTATAATTCCAATAAGATTTCCTCAATTCAAAGAAGGTATTTGGTGACATTTTGGAAGGGGAGATGAACTAATTGATTTGTTGGGGGTGAATAATGGATGGAGGATAACAAAGCGTACAGAAGTCCATTAATTTTTCCTGCGGGCTCTTGTCATAAAGAATTTGTCAGGATGAATTTGTATGTGTGTAAAGAATGTAATATTTCTTTCATGAAGTGGCGAAGAAAATCTTTTGCTTTGAAAGCTTTTTTTGTGTGGAAAAGCTGTTGAAAGTTTTAGCCCATTTGCTGAACGAATTCTGGTATCAATTGCAACAACTTCTTCAGACGAATTTAACGAAGCTCAGATTAAATAATAGAACACGATCTTAGTGGATGATGTGTCAAAAGTGTATGTGTGTGTGTGTGTGTGTGTGTGTGTGAGAAAAGTGTTCGACAGAAGGCCAGGAGGCTATTGTTCCTACAGACAGCTGGGGCCATGTGTGCCCAACAAGGGCGGCAACAGGAAGCTGCCACTGCAACTTCAACCCAAACTTTAACACAGATTTCTGGCAAACTGACCATTGGTCAAGAGGAATCTCCAATCACAGCAAATGTTAAGTGACTGGTAAGTCAATGTTCGGAGAGGCAAGTTTGATTTTGATTTGATTTCTTTTGGTGTTGCATTCATACTAAGAATGTTAGCTAATATCAAATCCTAAGTGAAATCCTACATGGCACACAATGTTACGTAAGTGCTAGACTAACATAAAATCTGCCCCCCCCCCCCCAAAAAAAAAAAAACATTGATTTTGAAATTAAAATGAAATATCAGTTGGGCACCCCAAAAAAAGGGGTCAATTTTAAGTTAACAAAAATGTTTTCTTTTTTTTTCCTC
>Ga0116229_10007234_pt1 | contig 17643 bp, 13 predicted proteins | sample S1TSphgellanicum_3_FD_87313 | JGI IMG/M metagenome (GOLD analysis project Ga0116229, IMG submission 87313) | Host-associated microbial communities from peat moss isolated from Minnesota, USA - S1T2_Fc - Sphagnum magellanicum MG | ecosystem: Host-associated > Plants > Peat moss > Unclassified... | reverse complement strand
TGTGTGGGTGAAGAAGAAGGATTGAGTGAATTGGGTGTTTGTGTGGGTGAGTGAGTGGGTGCTGGACATCACATAAAATTCGGGGAAAAGGTTGTTGTTTTTGTGCAACTTTGGGGAAAAACGATTGTCTTGTTTGTGTGCAATTTTGGCCAAAAAAAATTGTCTTGCTTTTGGGCAATTTTGGGCTAAAAGATTGTTTTGTTTCTGTGCAATTTTGGGGGAAAGATTGTTGTTTTGTGAAGAAGGCTTGGTGAGGGGAGGAAGAGGAAGAGGAAGAGGAAGAGAGGGGGTGGTGGTGGGTTGTTGTTGTGTTTGTTGGATTGTGTTATTTGTTTGTGTTGTGTTGTGGTGTTGGGTTGTTTGTTTTGTGGGTTGCAGTTGCAGTGCAGGGATCATCATCATGGCAGCAGGGAATGAGTGGATTTATGGCTACTTGGAAGCCATACTGGACACTGGGGAGAGGATCAATGACAGCAGGAGACAATCTGTTGGGGAGAAAGATAGCTTCAAAGCTGCCAAGTACTTTGTAGATGAAGTCACTGGCTTTGATGAGTCCTCACTCTACAGGACTTGGATCAAGGTTGTTGCAACAATTGTTGTTTATGTTGTTGTTGCTGTTTGCCCTTCCACACTTCGCCCTTCTTCTATGCTACCTTTTCTTCTTCCTCTCTCTTCTCGTTCTCTCCTACTTGGATGCAAATGGGAAGGCCCCCTTGATGCAAAAAAAGAAATTGCTGCAAAGGTCACATGAATGAAATTCATGTGTGGGGGAGATGGATTTCATGATGGGTGACTTACCTCTTTCCTTCTGTTTTTCATCTTCTTCTTCTTCAGTGGCCAGGCAAATTTCTTCTCTGTAAAACAGTACACACTGAAATCAATTGGCTCAATTTCACAGATTTGAACTAGCATGGGTATGTGTGCAAGGATGGGTGTTGCAAAGGGGGATTTGGAAACTGCTGAATTCTCTAGGCGAAAAATGAATCAGGGAAGTCTGTGGCTGCTGCACAATTGCTTGGATTTTCTTCTGTGCGGACTGACTTGGGATGAGTTCAACTTGAACAATTGTGTTTTGCAATTTCTGGAATGAAGTTGAGAGAGTCACAGTTGGGTATTGAGATTTAACTCTGCAGGATGCAGGTTACTTTCCTTGAGTAATAAACCAAGGAAAAGCTTGATTGATGATGGGTGAGAGTGACGAGCAAGCTTAAACAGGGCCTCATCTTTCTCTGGCATTGCAATGCAGGGGCCATGATGTTGTATGATGTCCAATGGATGGATTATGGACATTTATGCTTTTTTGGTTCTCCCCTTCTATTTTTATTTTTCTCTCTGGTTTTTTTGGTCATGCTTGAAAGAAATTCTGGACTTTCCTACTTCCAGTTGCACAATCCTGTGGGCAAGCAAGTAAGCAAGGTGTTATTGAATCTTCTGACAATTTGCTGGCATTTTTCACAGGCCTCATCTGTGCGAAGTTCACAGGAGAGGAGTCTCCGAATGGAGTCCTTGTGCTGGCGAATTTGGCACATTGCAAGGAAGAAGAGATTGGTAAGTGAAAGAAAGAAAGCTTGTTTGTTCCTGCTCTTGAAAGACTCTGAACCCATTTTGTTTTTTTACCTTCTTTGTTGAATTAATTCCTGGTTTTTGTTTTTGTTTTTGTCTTGGGGTGAGTGAGAAGAAGCATATCTTTCTTCTTCAGGTGTCGAGAATTAAGTATGCTATGTCTATTGTTCCGTGATCATTGAAGTTGAAACTAGATGGTGTACATCAAAGGATCTGACACTTGGTTTGTAGGATCTCACATGACAAATTGATTTGAGTGAATGCTTGAGCTTCAAAATGTCTTTGTGGATTATATGGTGTTTTTTTCCTTCTCCCACATTTCAAAGTTGGCACCATGTCCCAAGTTTTAGTATAGTACTCAATAGTTGGAGAAAATTGGGGTTGTTGTCGAGAATGTTTGCAGATTGAATGGCAAGATGCGCATAGGTTGGCACAGCGACACATGGAGCGGGAGCAAGGTCGCAAAGTTGCCACTGAGGAGATGTGGGATTACTTGTCAGAAGGCGAGAACAAGGACACCACAGCTTTGGAATCTAGTATACCTAAAGCAGTGAATGGTGCCCCTCTCTTATTGGCTGCTGATGGGGAGGAGCATAAGAAGCTTGAGAAGGTGAATCGAGAGCCAGCAGCAGCTTCGGTGAAACACTTGTACATTGTATTGATCAGGTCTATACTTCTGCTGAAACTGAACTGCCAAACCCAACTCTGAAAAAGAAAATTGTTTTCTAAAGTTGAGAAAAAGCACAACATGTTAGGTAGCTGCTGTGCTACCTCATAAGCAAGAATGGAATAATAATAAGAAGATCCAGACCAATTACAGAAAAAATTGCATGTTTCCATGTTTTTGACAAGTTTTCTTTTTATGCTTTTCAGTAAAGTTTATTTCAGCAAGAAAGTGTAACTCGATGAATGAGGTGCTATTAGTCTCCTACGAAGTCAAAATCTTCCAAAAATCTGCAAATTGAAATCTCTTTTGTGCAGGTTTGGACTTTGATGCTAGAAAAATTTACCACTGTGAATTCAGCTAGATGGATGGATGGGTCTCTCTAGTTGCTCTTCATCATAAGCCTGATGATCGTCCATCAGTCAGTGTTATAGTAAGTTATGGAGTATTTTTAGGTTTGAAAGCTCGAGAGCATCCTAGATTGTGTGAAGGAAATTGAGGATAAGAGTGGTCAAGATCAAGTCCTTAACCCTTGAAGAAACAATGTTGATCCAGGGTTGATGATGTTATAACAAGTTCAATCATTTTTGCTCACAACTCAGGTCCCATGTTTATTACTGCAGCTTACATGGTCTGGTGCGTGGAGAAAACATGGAGCTTGGTCGTGACTCTGACACAGGAGGACAGGTTGGTTGATTTTTTTGGTGGTCATATCAGCAGCTCTATTTTGTCCAGAAGTACATGCGCAGTATGCTTGTTGTCAATAATACACCAAATGGTGTAGTGGCTCAACTAGGCTCAATAGCTGCCTTACAATTTTTTTCAAATCCAGAACACACATTGAAGGTGCAAAAGAACAACAAAAATTTAAGCACTTTGTTGTTTTTTTGTGCATGATATTATGAGAGATTGTAATTTCTAGAAGAAACTTCTCAAGGGGTGGTTGGTGCTGGTATTATGGTGGTGACACTAGGTGAAGTATGTGGTGGAGTTTGCAAGGGCACTGGCACTGATGCCAGAAGTCTACCGGGTCGACCTACTGACACGCCAGATTTGTGACCCTGAAGTGGACTGGAGTTATGGAGAGCCCACTGAAATGTTGAGTTCTGGATCAAATTATGATAGTGATGGCGGTGAGAGCAGCGGTGCTTACATTGTCCGCATTCCTTGTGGACCCAGGTTTGATACTACTCAGAATCAAGAACTAATTAATATATAGCTTGCAGTAGAGCTCATGGTCTCTCTCTCTCTCTCTCTCTCTGGCAAGCAGGTGACGGTTCACATATACCCATGCAAGGCATTGTCACACCCATGCTAATACATGTAACTTCTCTATTAACAAGTCTTGTTGCATAACAGAAAGTGGGGTTTTTTCCTGATGGGATTTTGCACAGGGACCAATACCTGCGGAAGGAATTGCTGTGGCCTCACATTCAAGAGTTTGTGGATGGTGCACTTGCACATGTCCTGAACATGGCACGAGTTCTGGGTGAGCAGATTCCAGGTGGAGAGCCCATTTGGCCACATGTGATCCATGGTCACTACGCAGATGCTGGGGACACGGCGGCACTGCTTTCGGGGGCTCTGAATGTGCCCATGGTGCTCACAGGTCATTCATTGGGGAGGAATAAGCTGGAGCAGCTGCTGAAGCAAGGGCGTCAGTCCAGAGAAGATATCAACTCTTTCTACAAAATCATGCGGCGCATTGAAGCAGAGGAGTTGTCACTGGATGCAGCTGAGTTAGTCATCACCAGTACCAAACAGGAGATTGAGGAGCAATGGGGCTTGTATGATGGATTTGATGTCAAGTTGAAACGTGTGCTACGAGCAAGGGCCAGACGTGGTGTCAGTTGCCATGGACGCTACATGCCCCGAATGGTGGTATGTAATTTCTTCTCTCCTTTTTTAGGATTTCCATATTGAGCTCAAGACAACTAAAATTAGTTGCAAACATTCTCCAGATACTATCAAGTTTTTCCCCTGAAGCTCCTAATTTGGACTGGACCATGCACCAGTCCACTTGTAGAGAAACTTGCTTGTTGTTTCTTCCTGGGCAATCACTTGTTGTGCTAAAACACACTGGGATGTACTGCAATTGTGGCTGCAGGTGATACCACCTGGGATGGACTTTAGCACTGTGGTGGTTGCTGATGCGGGTGATGTCGTAGAAGGTGACATTGACATGGTTGCATTCACGGGTGATGCTACTAATGTTGTACCTGTCTCACCCCGTGTGAAACCTCCAATTTGGGATGAGGTGTGTGCCATTTTGACCTCCCTGCCACATATTGTGCCATGCCATAGGATTGTCCTTCAAAGACCCCAGGATTTGTAAGTATAAAATTGTCTTGGTTGTTGTGGAAGAAAGAAGTTGGGGTGTTGCAAGCTTGAGAAAGAGAATATGATGGTATGTGCAATTTTTTAAAAATTGTTTCTTGTTTGTATCTTTGGTTCTGTTTTTGTGGGAAAAACAGATAATGCGATTCTTCACCAACCCTCACAAGCCCATGATTTTGGCACTTGCACGTCCTGACCCCAAAAAGAATATCACAACATTGCTGAAGGCATTTGGGGAGTGTGCTCCCTTGCGTGAGTTGGCAAATCTGGTAAACCCTAATCCCCCCCACCCAACTTTCGATTCATCCTCCTGTTGCTGTCATTAGAACTGAAGATGGAGCTATGAGCAAACCAATTTTTTCTTCCTCAAAGATTTCCTCCTGCAATAAACTCATGATGTCCCTTTATGTACAAGAGTGGATTTCTCTGGTTTCAAAACCATTATTTATTCTGCAGCAAGGAGGAGTTTTGTAGAAACAATATAACACTTTTCCATGTACTCTTTTTTTTTCCCCACTTGCAGACACTAATCATGGGCAATCGTGATGACATTGACCAAATGTCTGGTTCCAATGGAATGGTTCTAACCACGGCATTGAAGTTGATTGATAAGTATGATCTGTATGGGCAAGTGGCGTATCCAAAGCACCACAAGCAGTTTGATGTACCTGAAATTTACCGACTGGCTGCAAAAACAAAGGTTTGTTTCATTTGTGTTGAAACAAAAAACAGCACTCTGTTTCTTTAGTATATATGTATGTGTATATTGTGCATATATAGAGAGCACAGGTGTCTTTTTTCAATTCCCTAATTAGGGTTTTCCAAATCTGTCTTCTGAATGTGGGCCATGCATGCATGTATGTATATATGTGCAGGGTGTCTTTATCAACCCTGCTTTGGTGGAGCCATTTGGTCTCACACTTATTGAGGTACACTTGTGGATCGGCCATTTACAAGACTTATGATTTTCCAATTAGGATTTGTGATTCCTCAGACATCGAAAGGAAAGGGGCTGTTTTTTGCTCTCTTCAACAGTTTTAGAGTTTGATTATGAAGTGTTTGAGGAAAAAGTTGCACTGGCACTGCTGTTATGCTGGACTGGTGTTTCACAGGTTTTGCACTTAGCCCACAAGAATTGATAGGATGGGGGTGGGGAATAGTAAGCTTCTGAAATGGTGAAATTTTTTGGGTGTGTGTCTGGTGGTGGACAGGCAGCAGCACATGGTTTGCCAATGGTGGCCACGAAGAATGGAGGTCCTGTTGACATTCATAAGGTTTTCTTTCTTTCTTTCTTTCTTTGCAACATTAGTCTATGGGACTAATAGGAACTGAAGCCCTTATTGCATTTTGCTGGCAAGCTGACAAAAAAGTTTTGTGGAGTTTTTTGTGAACTTTTTCATACTTTGTTGGATAAATTTACTCATGAAATTTCAAAGCATTAGGTCAATGGCAATTGCAACTTGGTGACCTTCTTGCAATGTTTTGTAAATTTTCAAATCCAGCATTTTGGCACCACGCTCTTAGGGTAAATGGATACCAAGTCTGGATTCTCCACTGTTGTGGATAATGGCATCATGATCCTTCTTTCTCCTGCAAGTGTTGTTGTTGAGAAGAAAATGTTATGGGATGTTTTTAGGGCTTGAACATTGGGTTCTGGTGGTTTTTATTTCCCTTTTGCAGACACTCAGCAATGGCTTATTGGTAGACCCACATGATCACAATGAGATTGCCAGAGCTTTACTGAAGCTGGTTTCAGACCGGAATCTGTGGACTCTGTGCCGTAAGAATGGGCTTCGAAATATTCACCAGTACTCATGGCCTGAACACTGTCGCACATATCTAACTCGTGTTGCTCAATGCCGCATGCGACAGCCACAATGGCAGACTGACATGTCCTTGGAAGATTCAAAAGATGATGATGAATCCCAGGGGGATTCCTTACGTGATGCCCAGGATGTATCACTCCGCCTTTCTGTGGATGGTGATAAACTTGGACTTATTTCACTCTCCAACCCTGATGAATTGGAGCGAGCTTTGCGTGCTGAAAACAACTACACAAATGGTGAAAACTCTATTGGCAGTGCTGGTAGTGAAGGAGGGAAACATGAATCTGGCAGGAGTACCCAGAGTGGTCGATTGGAGCCCATGAATGAGGATATGAGTTTTGATGCTGCTGCTCGTAGACCCGTCACAACAGGACCACTGTCAAAGGCCCACATGCTGAAAAGGCGGCGGCGTCTCTTGGTGATTGCAGTTGACAGTTATGATTCCTCTTCACAGAAACCTAGTGAGATGCTTGTGAAAATCATTCAAGATATTGTGATGACCATTCGCACAGAGGCAGGTGGGCGATCCATGGGCTTAATCCTATCTTCTGCCCTCACTGTATCAGAAATTGTGACGGCATTGACATCAAATGGACTGTCGCCCCATGATTTCGATGCACTTGTCTGTAGCAGTGGAAGTGAGCTCTACTATCCAGCAGACTCCAGTGTTGACACAGAGTTGCAAGCTGATGCTGACTATCAATCCCACATTGACTACCGCTGGGGTTACAATGGGCTTCGCAAAACAATGCCCCGTTTAACATCACCTGATGGGGAAACTGAGAACAAAAACCCAATTTATGTTGAGGATGAGACAGCATGTAATCCTCATTGCCTTGCTTACCGGGTCACAAAGCCTGATGCTGTAAGTGCACATTCACTCACTCAACCTCTTCTCTTGTTGCCGAGTGTGAAATCTATGTTTTCAAAACTCTCTTCAGTTGGAGTAATGCTGCTCATGAACTGATGAGATGGGGGATGCTGATGCTGATGATGATGGTTACAGGCACTGCCAGTGGATCAGCTCAGACAGCGCCTGCGCATGAGAGGGTTGCGATCCCATGTTATGTACACCCACAATGGTACTCGCCTTCATGCACTGCCATTGTTGGCTTCCCGCTCCCAAGCTCTCAGGTACTAAGAAAGATTCACTATGCACACTCTCTTCTTCCCCTACAACTCTTTTTTGTCTGATTTGAAGTCAGAAGTCAGGCTCAAGGCAACTTTCATAAGAACCCTCAATGTTATGTTGCTCCATGTATGTGAAGATTTTTTATGAAAGAGTGGAAATAAGAAAAATATCTATGGTTGCAGGTACTTTTTTGCACGATGGAATGTGGATGTGGCAAATATGTTTGTGGTTGTTGGGGAAACGGGTGACACTGATTACGAGGAGTTATTGTCAGGGACACACAAGACAATTATTGTGAAAGATGCGGTGCAAGAAGGTGGCTCTGAGCATAAGTTGAGGGTACCTGGCAATTATGACAGGTCTGATGTAGCACCAAGTGAGGGACCCAATATCACCACTGTAGACATAAGTTCACTATGTGAGCATGTAGTTGATGCGCTTAAATAAGCAGCAAAAAATTAGTAAGTAAAAAAAGTCCACCTTTCCTTCTCCTTCCTTCCCTGATTAAGCGCAAGTCCTTCCTTCTGTTGCCACAGATGCTTGGTTGGTCACTTTCCTGAGCCAAAAAAGACCATGACAAAAATGAGGTTTGTGTGTAATGTCCAATGCTGATAAATACTCTCATGCCCCCCAAAAAAAACAAAAAAAAAAACAATGGTAATTATGGTGATTATCTTGTTATTGTCCAAAAATGACCAAAACAGAGTTGCAAGTGTTTTTGTAAACACGAGCCATTGCTTTCTAAGTGGGTTTAGGGTTTAGGGTTTTTGGTTGTAACCACATGTACAGGGGTGGTCATTGAGCTGGAGTAAGTTACAGAAGTTAGTAAAGGTTTGGTTGCAATATGATAATTTGCAAGGGCAAAACCTTAAATGGTACTGAAATGCGCGCAACTACCAACCAGCTCAGAAATTTTGTTGGTCGTGATAAAAGATAATGGTGGAGGAGATGAGAAGTGGGAGCTGGAATAGGGTAATGGTAGTTAGTACCACCTGTTTTGAAAGTGTTGGGGATTGCCAAAAATTCATGTACTTGATGGGGTTGTGTAACAAGTAAAGTGATACTGATTGTCAGGGTCCCTGTTCTCTCTCTGTCTCCCTTCTCCATTTGTGTATTGCAATGATGCAAATTGCCAATGTCTAAACACTGCCCATGATACTTGAGAGCCTAGGAGGTAGCATCAATTTCAAGCCATATGCCACTGCCTTAGCATTTTTTGCTTCTTGGGTTTGTATCAATAGCTGTTGGGCTATTGCAACTTTCATGCAGTCAAGCAGAATCACAAGCATGCAATTGCAACATCAGTGCAGCAGCAAGCAGCAGATTGTTTTGAAATCCAGTGTTGGATTTGAAGCCCGCATGGTTGGTTGTTCTGGCATATTCCCTGCAGTGTGTTTTTGAAAAATAAAATCTAATGTCGTATCATTGTAATGAGCATGCAAAGAGACATTAAGCATTAATTATTGGTGGTGGGTTTTAAAAAACTGTCCAAATAGTAGAAAACTGGTTAAGAACTTGCCCAACTCAACTGAAATGTGATGAAATTTCCCTTTTGTGCACAAATTGGGAAAATATGGCCATTTTTTTGAAGTAAAGGAATTTGTGACAAAATACTCATATTTTCCTTTTTGGGGTTGCAAGAATGGGAAAATAGTCACAGAAAACAACAATTTCATGTATATTCATGTGTGTGGTAAATTATAGCACTTGATCAATGTATTTAAATAAATAAATAAATATTATTTTAGTGATTATTTAAAGATTCAAATGTTTTCCTTATAAATATTTTAAGAAACTTTCTGAGTGTAACCTATTTCCTAGAAATTCTCTGATGTAATGTCTTCATCCCAAGGATTGACAAAAATGCTCATAATTTATTCCATGTTCTGTAGAATGCGTCTTGAGCAAATTGTGTGTGTGTGTGTGTTCTCAATTGTTGACCAGGCATTATATATAACTCACCACCTTCATCAATCTAAATTCCAAAGCTCTGCTGCAGTGTTTTCAACATTAAAATATTGCAGACCCCCCCATCCCCCCATTCATATGTTGTAGAAAGTGATTGCTTGTTGTTTAAATTCTACCAGAGAAACAGAAACCATAACTTGAATCACAAACTTTTACATCACCAGAGTCTCATGAGGAATTCGCACATGTAGTGTTCCATGTCTCTCAGCTAACTGCACTCCCATCAACAAAATTCTTATAACTCCATACATTCTCGTGCCTACCAAAAATGTGGAGCAAACTTTCGGAAGTCCATGTCTCAAAACCCTAATTTCTGGTCATGACGACTCATCAGCTCTCATGAAAGATGATGATGATCAACCCATAGAAAATGATATTGCATGTAGTTAGCAAACGAACGGTGTTTGATCATCTTCTCTTATCAAGCTGCAAGACCGGTATCCGTCTTGGACTGCACAAATCCTTTAGCTTCAGATCCGTATCCTCGAGCCTTCTCCTTGATTTGGCTTGCAGTCTCACTAAGGCGATGGCGGACCTCATCCAGCTGCATGCCATGACATGACATGTTGTTCAACAAGAGCATTAGAATTAGTACAATATTTTTTTGTTTTCCAAAAGCTCATATCACAACTCCTGCACGCATAATTATGCGTGTGTGCGATCGACAATCAAACCCTAAATTCCTCATGTTTCATTCATGTGTGGATCTACAACAACAAACAGAAGATTTGCAAAACATGCATGCATGCATGGGTGTTTGGAAGCAGTACCTGCTCGGAGCCGAAGGGATGACGATTCTTGTAGTAATTATATGCCCAGGAGATAGCGGACAACACGGCCACGCCGAAGGTGCCAGCTCCCAGCAGACCTGCGATGGTGAAGAAGGCCACCACGGCCAACGGAATGAGAATGGGACTGAAGAAGATGAGGACGGGAGTGGCCAGCACCGCGGTAACGGTAGTCCCCGTGATGGCCAACCCTCCCAACAACAGCAGCAAACCACCTATCGCCAGTAGGGTTACAAGCCCCAGTATCTGACGCGAGTTGGGTGCATTCTGCTGCGCCCTGTAGTAAAGCTCATGCGCTCGATCCTTCAACTGCTCTGATCTCTTCTGATCGATGGACGACATGATTGATCAAATACAGAAAAGAAACTCAAACCCCAAAACAACAACCACAGACAAACTCAACACCAGTACAGCTACTACTATACAAGAGAACTCAAATCCCACAACAACGACAACAGCAAAAGCTCAATAGAAAAGCTCGAAATGTTCACAAACTGTGCGTTTTAAAAGGAATAACTGGTATGGGGATTGATCAGCTTTTCTTAAGGAAACAAGAAGGGGGAAAAGAAGAACGATTTGAGAACTGATGATCGGGACGTGTGCATGGCACGGTGATCGTGTCTGCGCATGTGTGGAGACGATGAGATGCGAGGCCATGCGGCTGGACAGCTCTGGTAGTTACAAAAGCCAACAAGCCAAGGGCGGAGCGATCCAAGCGCGGCGACGGCCGACGAACTACGCGTCACGTCGTGCGGGACGTTCCGTTTGGCGGAGCTTCGCATGCACATTTCACGTGTCGTCGCAGCAAGCGCGCAACAGTTAGCTAGCTTTTATTATTATTATTATTATTATTATTATTATTATTTTCCTCTGCTACCAGGTTCCAGCGGCTAAATTTTTTGTGTTTTTTTTATGGCGATTTTGTTTTGTGTGTGTGTGTGTGTGTGTGTGTGTGTGTGTGTTATTAGTTTTGGGTCAAGTTTTCATTGCCAGTTTGGACAGTTTTTGCTATAAATGTGCTTTGCCAATCAATGTTAAATCTTTTTTCACTCAAATATTATATTGTAAGTTCTTTGTTTTCGAAGCAAAATTTAGTTAATTTTGTTTTTGAAAAGATTTTGCTGCATTTCAAGAGAGTTGTTAGTTTTGGGGTAGGTTTTCATCGGCCTTTCGGTCAAAGTTTTCTAACAAATGTGCCACCAATCAATGTTAAATCTTTTTCCACCCAAATATTATGTCGGAAGTTCCCTGCTTTCTAAGAAAAACTTCAACATGTCAAATTTTCCATGAAAAGATTTTGCCACTTTCCAAGTGAGTTGTTAATAGTTTTGGGAATGTTTTTGACAGTTTTGGTAAATATTCTACAAATGTGTTGCTAAATTAAGTTTATAATATCAATTGAGAATGATATCATATCATATTGTATCATTTGCTAAATTAATTAAAAGTTGAATTTTGATTCAACATTTGTAACATATACTATCAAGAGTATTAGCTTCGAATTGAGAGTTTTGAAAAAATACCAATGCAACTCATGGTGTAGAATGTGACCATCAAAATTAATTACTTATAATTTGTAAAAAAAGTCCTCACTCCCCCAAATACCTGAAAACAACAATTTCAAAATCTAATAATCCTCATCAATTAAAATAGGTAATAGATCTTTAATTCAATTTGATCTTATTAAAACTGAAAACTTGAGCCAATGGTTGAACATTATAATGTTTATGGACTTATGGACCAATCACACAACAATGGGTGCAAAACATTGTTGATTCAAGCACCAACATATAACATTTATTTCAATCACCAATGAGTTTTGCTTGAATTCAAAACACATCCATGGATAATTATTTGTATATATAAGGAATGCCACTTCAAAAATTTGGGGTGAGCAACATTTAATTCAAATTTCACCCTATTTTCCACCATCTAATTAGACAATTGGGCAATTAATTTGAATTAATGTGCTTTAAAGTTGATTATTTGATTACTTGATTTGGACTATAATGGAATTTCATGAAACCCTTCGACATGTCTTATAATTCCTCACAACTACATCTAATTTGTGGGATCTTTGGTGTATCAAGATTTTTTTATTAGTTCTTTTGAAACTGTCTAACTAGTCACCTTCATAAAGTAAAAAAGAACATATTTATTGTGGTTTGATCCCAAATTAAAGCCAAATATTCACCATAAATAATAGAAAGTTTTCAATGTGACTTAAACCTTTATATGAAGCATTATTTCATTATATATAGTAGATTATGTATAATGTGTGTTTCCATGGGGTTACATCAAAATGATAAATTCTCAACAAACAAATTTGAAAATTTGAAAATTGAGACATTTACCTATTGTTTTACAACTTTGGAGTGCAATAGATTTCACATTCATCATAGTTTCCCATCCAAGTTTTTTTCTCACATGAACTTCATGAAAACAAGTTTTTCATGTTGTATCGAATTCTTAATTTGGACATGATTGGAATTTTCTAATTTAATTCAAAATGGTCAAAACTCCTTCAACCAATTTGTCTTGATTCTTCAACTACACATAATTATCATGCTAGCAAGACTATTATAATCCAACGTGGGGAAACAAACTAGCTCCCAACTAATGCACTATGTTATTGCCACAAGCTCCTAACCATCGAGCCCACCTCTATAAAATTGGCTCTCTTATCCTAGACTTACCTCAAATTAGTGTGCAAAAGTATCCTTGAGTGATACCACTAAAAACATCACACTTCAAAAATTTTAGACACATCCAATTTTACGTCAAAATAAAAATCACCTAAAGAAGCCTTTTTTTTTCAAATTTGTAAGAGAAGATTACCCAAATCATGTAGAATTTGAAACTTCAATTAGAATTACAAAAATTTAAGTTTCAATATTTTTAATGAATGGTCAACAAATTTTTTTCAGGAAACTAACACTAGTGGTTCCTTTTTGAACATTAGTGATTCCTTTTTTAGGAACACAAAAAATGAACAAGTTTTAAAACTTTTTTGAGAGGTTATTAGTTTTTACATGGACCCATATGGTCCTTTTTTTTTGTTTTTGAATAGACATTGAATTGAGTAGCCAATTTGTTTTAAGTAATTTCCCAAGGTCAAGATTAGGAGGTCATAAAGGGCCATTGAGCCTAAGAACACCAATAACAAAATATCTTTCTTTTTTTCCAATGCCCATTTGGGGTCATGATTCAATGCCTAAAATGGACATAAAAGAAAAAACATAGCTAGGCAAATACAATGACACTTAAAGACCACATCTTGTGAAAAAGATGAATGCTTTGGGATAACTTGTAGAATGATGTCCAACAAATCTTAGACTTCAAAAGTTGGGTCTTGAAAGGATGTTTAAAGGATGGGCCAAAAATCTTGGTTGGGCATAGAGACATGCATTTGTTTCTTTTTTTTATAATTCAATTGAGTGGCATGTTATGCAATACAAGGTGTCCTTTACCAATGCCCTATGGAGTCCTAAAGATGGACCTCCAATTCCATTGTGGCAAGTGACGATTCAAGTCATTCGAAGTTGCTAGAAAGATTTCCAAATCTTGTTTCTTTTGACCCTATATCAAGGAATGATGCCACCAAGTTGATTGAAAAGGAAAAAATTATCAGCATTAGGCATTTTAAATACATGGAGTTTTGGGGGATAGGTATGCGCAAGGATGAACCCTATGTTCAAAAGCTTGGTCCATACCTAGATTATTGAGAAAACATCCTTGAGTTGTCAAAACCTTTGCCAATTCAAAATTCAACCCTCTTGGAAGGTTTTTGGCCTTTAAGCAATTGAAGATCTTATCACATGTGAGGTGCCATTCCCCCATTGTTGATGTTGATCTTAAAGACCCAATTATCGTTCCATATTGTGGTCCTAAAAACATGCAACCATCATTGAAGATAGTTGCTTACATTTTGTTTTGAGACTTGGGCCTTGGAGATTTCATTCTAGTAAGGCTTGTAGATTTGGAATTATGTCCTATGTGGATGGGAAGGGCGGAAAATGAAGTTGTGAAGGATGAAAAATTTGATAATTTTGGACATGTTCATATTCAATGCTAGGTGCCAACGAGAAAAAAAGCAAGGAACAATAGAAAATTGTATCAAGATTGTTGCGTGAACAAATGGAAGTGCAATTTGGCAAACCCAAAACAATGGGTTGACATTTCATTGATTCTATTATCCTTTCTTGCTAGAAATATTGTCACAATCAATAGCATTATAATGATTAATGCTAATAATGTAATTAAGGCCAAACAAAAACCTTAATGCAATTAAAGAGATTGTTGGTGTGTAATTATTATTTTGATTTCTACTCTTTTTTTCTTTTTAAAATTGCAATTTGGTTGTTTAACTTGAAAGAAGAATATTGTTATGATTGAAATTTCTTTATGTTTATTTTTAATATGTTGCATATGTCATATTAATATGGACCTATGTAATTTGATAGTAATTCAACTTGCAAGCTTTCATAATTTTATTTTATTTGGTATATAATGATGACTTAATGCCTAAAAACCCTTTTAGTCATTTTATTTTACTAAGTCCAAATTGTATAATTTGTTAATGTTTTGATAAATTGAAGTTTTTACCTTGTTAGGTGGTCACCAAATACTTGCATGAGATGTTAAAAATTGCTTTGAAATGTCAAAATTTTAAGGTAACAAATTTTAATCCTTTTATTTTACTAAGTCCAAATTGTGTTATTTGTTAATGTTTCGATAAATTAAAGCTTTAACAAGTTGTACTTGGTGGCCACCAAGTTCTTACGTGAAATGTATAAAAATTGTTTCCAAATGTCAAGATTTAAAAATAAAAAGTTTTAGTCCCTTTTTTTACTAATTGTGTTATCTATTAATGTTTTGATTAATTGAAGCTTTTACAAGTTATACCAAGTGCCCACAAGGTATTTGCATGAGATGTATAAAAATTGCTTTGAAATGTCAAGATTTAAAGGTAGCAAGTTTTTGGTCATTAATTATGTATTTAGTTTCTTATTGTAACTGAATATTTATGTTAGACCAAGATTATATATCAAGATAATGCTTTTCGTTATATATGTGATTATACTATTGTTAACATAAACATATATACCTCAAGTCCTTAAACTTACCCAAATGTAGCACATAACATTATAGGCAAATATAAAAGTTGGAAATAATTTTGCAAGTTTTAGTCAAAATTGTTTGAATTTGATAGCCATTAGTTGGCCTTCCTTGCATTCACCATGTTGAGTTAAGTTCCAAACTAATATTTTAATCTAAAATTAAATAAATACATGTTTCTAGCTTTCACTAGTAGAAAACCCCCCTTTTTCAACCAATTGCTTTTGACCTCATGTCATTTTTTACTACATTTTCAACTATAGATTTTTAAATCTTAAAAAAAAATTTGGGGCTCCCAAGTAAGTTGAAGCATCTACTCTTTTGGTGGACAATTGAAAATAAATCTCAATTAAAGGGTCTACAATTGAATTATAGTTGAAATATCGACTGGGAAAATGACATAGCCTATAGTTGTGCCTCCTGAAGTGGTGTGTTGACTTGTTAACTCTTGTGTTCAACTACTTTTGTGAGTCACAAAACATAAAAATGGATGATAAATGCATGTTGGATGGATGAAATGTAGTTCAAGGCATTAATATCTTTGTTGCAACCACTATTATAATTCCTTTTTCTTTTACTAGAATTTTTGGTCAAAAAAGACCCATTTTGGATAGGCATCCAAAAAACCTCTAAGTCATTTTGAACATGTCCATTGTGACTAGGCCATGTACTTTTTGACCAAGCCTAAGTTGACATTTTTGACTAATCATTTTGACTAATATTTTTGATTAGTCATTTCAATTAATACTTTTGATTAGTTAATATAACAGTCAAATTATTTTTTGATTAATCAAACACCATTTTGACTAGGCAAATGCCATGTGGCATTTAAACAATGGCCACCCAAGTAAACCACGTGGCATCAAAACATTGGCAACCTAGGCTATGCCACATAGCATTTAACATTGGTCATCTAGGTTATGCCACATGGCATATAAACATTGGCCATCTAGGCTATGTTGCATGGCATTTAAACATTGGCCATCTAGGCTATGTCATGTGGCATTTAAACATTGGCCACTAGGTTATGCCACGTGTCATTTAAACATTGACCATTAAATTATGCTACATGGCATTTAAACATTGGCCACTAGGTTATGCCACGTGTCATTTAAACATTGGCCATTAAAAATTATGCCACATGGCATTTAAACATTGGCCACTAAGTTATGCCATGTGAATAAAATCTAAATAACCTAGGTTAAACTTAAAATTAGATACTTATTCTTAAGGTTCCTATGTTTAAGAGATTACAACCTAAACTCTTAGGCTTAAGTCTAGGAACCTATAATTAGCCTGTAATTAACTTTATAAAAGCCTAAAGTAAGCTAGGGCGACCTAAGCTATGACCTTTACTAAGCTTAAATATACACCATTTAAATTAATCCTACACCTAAATGACCTAGGTAGGGAAAATCCTATTACATTTTGAATTTGGCTTTTAAAGTTGAGTATTTTCAATTGGTTCATCCCAAGTGGCCTTCCTTTTTAAAATATGTTTTATGCCTTGGATGTTTATGGTGCATCTATTTACATTGCTCATCATTTGGAAAGGATGACAAACAATATGGGACAAACTTTTAGGAGGGAGAAACATTTTCATGTTCACACAACACTAGAGCCTTTTAGTTCACACAACGTTACTCCTAAATAATTATGTAAAATACATTAAATAAATAAATAAACAAGGAGGAGGTAAATATGTGTGTTAATTAAGTTAAAATAAAAATTAGTAATAGTTAATGTCTAGTTATTTAATTATAATTAATAATTACAATCATATTATAAATCCTTGAAAATACCAAGATAGTTATAATGTATTATATTATTGATTGATAATTACAACCAAATTATAACTAATCCTTAAAAAATTGACCTCATTCAATATATATTATCAATAATGTATTTGTAAAAATTAATATTTAATAATTTAATTACACATTCATTAATGTATTTTAGATAAATAACTAGTTAACCAACTAGTAATTTATCATAGGTATATAAATGGCCTACCCTAACCTATATAATTAGGTTACCTATAGGTCAAAATATAGGTAAATAGGTGGAATATAGGTATGGTATGTATAAATATATACACCTACATAAAAGTTAATTGTATTTAAATTATTTGACCACATACATTACATAAGTTAAATAGGTGACTAATTTAACCTAGGAAAATTTAATTATGGCAAAACTAATGATTGGTAAAATAATGTTTGAAGCAACCACAACTAAAGTAATTAT
>Ga0116229_10007230_pt1 | contig 17648 bp, 7 predicted proteins | sample S1TSphgellanicum_3_FD_87313 | JGI IMG/M metagenome (GOLD analysis project Ga0116229, IMG submission 87313) | Host-associated microbial communities from peat moss isolated from Minnesota, USA - S1T2_Fc - Sphagnum magellanicum MG | ecosystem: Host-associated > Plants > Peat moss > Unclassified... | reverse complement strand
CTCGACGACAACGGTAACTCCGCCGATGGTGTCGAGCATCACTGTGGCGACGTCTTCGCCTGCGATATCCGTATGCACGCGGTGCGTCTGGCAGTAGAGTTGCGCCGCCTCGCCGAAGAGGAACCGCGCCACATCTAAGATGTGACTCCCAAGATCGGCGAGGATGAATTCTTTTTCATTTCGAAGGAAAGGCTGGTTGTCGAAGACCGGAAATCCGGAAATCATGTCGATCCGCGCGCGAAACGGCTCTCCGATATCTCCGTTGTCGAGAATTCGCTTGACCTCGCGGATGGGCCGCTGCCATCTCCAGTTTTCGTTGATCAGCAGCGGGATGCCAGCTGCGTTGCAGATGGCGACCATCTCCTCGGCTTCTCGCAACGACGGCGCCATCGGCTTCTGGCAGACGACGGGGAGATTTCGCGATGCTGCCAGCGTCGCAAAGTCTCGATGGGTTTCCACTCCGGTAATGATGTCCACGAAGTCCAGCGTTTCCCTGTCCAATAGTTCAATCGGATCGCTATACCAGTGGGGTATTCCGAAACGTTCGGCCATCGCCTTGGCCTTTGATTCTGTCCGGTTATAGATTGCGACACAGGTTGTGCCGCCGATTTCGCGCCATCCTGCCAGCTGGAACTGTGTCCAGAACCCCGCGCCCATCGCCGCAAATCTCAAGCTCGTCATTCGTGCTCCCTGGGCCCCGTAGGTCCGCATACTCCACGTTACTGCAACGCTGCCTGAGTCTTACGTGTTGATGCGAAGCCTTAGCCTAGTCACTAGCCTGCGCCAACTCTGTGAACATCAATTCATCTTTTCTAGCAAAATCATCACGGACTAGCGACGCGGCTTTGGCGGGAGGTGAGGGGCTTGCGTCCCTTTGCCGAAGTGAGAATCGCGGACGCTGAGGGGAGAATGGCGATTGTCTTCAGCGGAAACACACGTCCCAAGAGTGGGCGCCGAATCTGGGTTGCTTTTCGATTTGTTTCAGCAAGTGCGGATGAGGCCGGCAGGTGCTGGCTCCCCCAAAACCAGTCGCGGGACGATCTTTTTCGCAGAGATTATTCCGTGTTTCTTACAGAATCTCTTGTATTCCGCCAGTTAGTCTCCGTGTCCAGTAAGAAAGTGTTGTGCAATGCGAGTGTCCGCGGGGGAATATCCGCGCCAGTAGTGGGAGTGATTTGGACGATTGGATTGAATTTCCTGGAGGCTGTATGAGCAAGGGGTTTGGGATTCTTGTAGTGGTGGTTGCGTTGCTGTGCGCGCCCGCCTTGGTCGCGCAATCGGGCACCGGCAACATAACAGGGCGGGTATCCGACCCCACGGGGGCAGTGATCCCCGGCGCGAAAGTTGTCGCTACCAACGTCGACAATGGCGCAATCAAGGTAGCGGTCACCAATAGCGCGGGTGTCTATGAACTCCAGGAACTTTCGCTCGGCCATTACAGCCTTGAAGCAACGGCCCCCAACTTCAAGACGTTTGTGCGCCAGGGAATCACACTCCAGGTTGAAGACAACCTCGGCATCGACCTCAAGCTTGAGATTGGTTCGGCAACCGAAACCATCAGCGTCCAATCGGACGTGTCCGGGCTGCGTAAGGAAGATGCGCAAACTGGCGAAGTCGTGACAAACGAGCTGATCGAAAACATTCCGAACTTCACGAACGGCAACACTCGCGATCCATTGGCGCTCATCAATATAGCCGGGAACGTCCAGAGCACGTCAGGCGGAAGAGCGGGCTTGAGCCTCGGGCTGGGGGGCGTCGGCAATGTGCCCGATACTCGCATCAACGGCGGCCGCACCCAAGCTATTGAATACTACGTCGATGGCGTTCCGGCGACCGAGGGCTTCGTGCACAACGTAGTGAATACTACGCCGACGACTGAGGACATCGCCGAATTCAAGGTAGTGACCAACGGGCTCTCCGCCGAATACGGCAGGTTGTCGGGCGGCGCGGTCAGCATTGCAACCAAGGCCGGCACCAACGACTTCCATGGGAACATCTTCGAATATCACCAGGACGCCTTCCTGAACGCGAACAGCACCGCCAACACTTCGCTAACGCCGATCGCGTCGAAAGCCAATTTCCGCCAGAACGACTTCGGAGTCGCGATGGGCGGTCCGGTGCTCCTGCCCCACTTCTACAACGGGAAAAATAAGACGTTCTGGTTTGCCAACTACGAGGGGCTTCGCAATAGCTCTTCGGGCGATACTGAAATCGGTCAAACGATCACAGATGCAGAACGGACCGGAGACCTCACCGACATCGGGCTCAGCGCCAACGATCCCAACTATCCCTGGGCGCAGGTTTACGATCCAAACCTGAACAGCTACCCCAACCAGGTGCTCGACCCTCAAACTAAGAACCTGACTTACGAGAGATATCTCGCTGGGGGAGACGGCAGACACATCCCGCAGCCGGAAATTAACCCGCTTATCGCCGCCTACATCGCCCTCGCGCCCCACCCTAATCACCAACCCGTCGCGGGTGGCACCATCGGAAACTACATCGTCCGCCAACCCAACACGATCACTCAGGACACCTGGTCGGTTCGACTGGACGAGATCCTCAGCGACAAGAGCAATGTCTACGCGCGCTTCACATATAACACCGGCGCGAATTACACCGGGGCCTACAATCCGGTGCTGGGAACGTATTTCACTAACAGCGTCAAAGGCGGCTACGGATTGACGATCCACTACAACCATGCGTTTTCGCCGACTACGCTTCTCGACCTGCACGTCGGCGGGAACTACAACCCGTTCGACACCGGAAACCACCTGCCCAACGGCTTCGACAACTCCAAACTGGGGCTGGGTTCGGACATCCTTGCGCTGGTCGGGAACAACAACATCGCCAATGTGCATAACGGGCCCTTCACCGAAGGGCAGGGCTATGGCGGAAGTCTCGTGGATAGCGGACAACTCTTTCCGTTGTTTCAGGCGGCGACCTTCCAAAATGTAAACTCAACAACTTACGACTACGCAGGCTCGCTGACAAAAATTTTGGGACGCCACTCCCTGAAGTTCGGCTACGAGGGGCGGCGCTACTTCGACAATCCGCTCTCCTCCGCGCAAGACAACCAGAGCAACCCCGGCGACGGCTTTGCCTTCGACGCCTCGGGCGTAACCGGCCCCTATCTGGACCAGAACAATACGTGGGGATCGCAAGGGTACGCGAACGGCCTCGGCCAGTTCCTGCTGGGCATCGATACCTGGTCGCGGTTCACGGGCGCAGTCGGCCGCTCGCTCGCGCAAAACTACTATGCCTCGTATGTCCAGGACGACTTCAAGGTCAACTCCAGGCTGGTCCTGAATCTTGGATTTCGTTGGGAGATGCAAACCCCAATCTCCGAGCGCAACAACAATCTGAGCGTATGGGATTCGAACGCTCCTGCTCCTTTCACCGTGGCGCCAGGCTATAGCTTCAATGCGGCCTTGATCGCCGCCGGCCTGGATCCGGCCCTGGTGCGCACTCCGTCGTGGGTGAGCAGCGGCTTCCCCAATGGCAACCTCGTGCTGGTCGGTACTCCCGAGCACCCATCGAGGCTGGCAACCAATTACAAGCCCTGGAACTTCGCTCCTCGCCTGGGCTTCGCCTATCAGATCAATCCGAAGACAGTCGTGAGAGGGTCCTTCGCCTTCCTGTATCTGCCCACAAGCGGCAACCTCACTAGCTACGGAGACGCGCCAGGCGTCTCCTACTCCACCCAGTACAACAACCAAAACACGCAAAGCACGAACGCACAGGGCTTGCCAGGCCTTGGACTTCAGACAGTCTCAGCGCCATTCAATCCAAGCCAGCATTTCACCTTTCAGCACAATACTTATGTAGCGGACCAGCAGACCGCGCAAACCGGCAATGGTACCGGAGGCATCGATATCAACACGCGCATGCCGCGCGAGTATGACTGGGGCTTGAGTGTGCAGCGGGAGTTTCCCGGAGGATGGATCCTTGAATTGCAGTACAACGCGAACAACAGCTCTACTCTCCTGGGCGTCGGCAATCCGAGCAGGTTCCCGGCCGACTTACACACCGGTGGCCCCAATGGTCTGAATGCGAAGATCTACAGCACGAACGTCCAGTCGCCACTCGGCCAGCAGGTCCCGTGCTTTCTTGGGGGCTGCACCGTCGGGCCGAATATGAACCTGGGAATTCTAGAGTACGCATATCCCTATTACGGGCCTGCGACTATAGAGGGTACCAATAACGGCAAGTCGAACTATGAGAGCGGCACCGTAAGAGTCGAGCACCGCTTCAAATCTGGCTTATACACGCTCTTCAACTACACGTATAGCAAATCGTTGGACGATGTCGGGGGCGCGGATTCCGGTCTTGGAAACCCAGGCAGCGCCAATGGCACTGGAGGCAAGCCGTTCCAGCTTGTTTATGACCAAAACAGCGTTTACGGCTTGAGCGGCTTTGACAGGGCGCACATTCTCGGCCTTACCTATATTTACGATTTCCCTCTCGGCCGAGGCCGTAGATGGATGAGCGACACTCAAGGCATTGGCGGCGCTATTCTCCAGGGAGCGGTTGGGGGCTGGTCGCTGTCGGGGCATTCCGCGTGGTACTCCGGTACTCCGATCAACATATCTCCGCAGGGGTCGAATGTGGACCAAACCAGCGTCTACGACTGGGTCACCTTCATTTCGCTGGCCCACGGCGCGACCATCCCGGACCTCTTCAATAAGAACTTCAAGGGTCCACGCTCTGTTCGGGTGTATCCAGGCAATCCCGCGAAACCGCAAAGCGTGAGCGCCTTCAATCTGAGTGCGCTCGACAACGGCCAGGGCGGCGCCATTAACGGCAACTCCAACCCAGGCTCGGTTACGTCGTTCACCAACGGCAATTTGCCGACGGAGATCGGTATCTTCCGCAACCCCGGAAACTGGACCACGGACATCTCTCTCCTCAAGCAGTTCCCGTTCAACAAGGATGGCGGAAGATATTTCCAGCTGCGTCTGGAGGGTCTGAATATCTTCAACCACCCAGGCTACGGAGGCTACGACAGCTCCACCGGCGACCAGACGTTCGGTCAAGTCACCAGTGTCGCGAACGGGCCACGAACGATACAGGTTGGCGGCCGGGTTGTCTTTTAGCTGTGTGAAGCAACCGATGGACGGGCGAGACTCCATAGTGACTCGACCGAGACCTTGCAAGACATCCTCAAACGAATCGGGAGCGATACTCGCTCCCGATCTTATAATGGTGCGGTGATCAGTTCTTCTTCACGTTTCATGCACTGGGTAAACAACTTTCGGCTTTGCGTGGCCCTGTTCGTCCTGACAGGCTACCTGGCTTTCGCGCAGCACCCGAAAGCGGGCGCGCACCCCGCTGATAAAAGCGCCGGGGACTCCCATCTGCTACTTGGCAAGCAATTCGGCGCGCAGGGTAAGTGGAAAGACGCCGAGAACGAATTAAGGATATACAAATTTCAAAATCCGGATTCGACCGAGGCGGTGGTGCTTCATGCGGAATCGCTGATAAAGATCGGCCAGCCGTTCGATGCGGCGCTGGAGATACAGGCCTTTCTGCAGCATCACCCCGATGCTCTGCGGGCCCACGAACTCTATGCCGTGCTTGCCGCCGAGCCGCTTCGCGATGTGAATCTCGCCATCAATGAGTTGAATATCTGCGTCAAGCTCGCCCCCAGGGACTTTCAAGCGTGGGAGTCGCTGGGTGATTCCTATATGGACCAGTCCAAAGGGGAGCAGGCGGTTGGCGCCTATGAAATGGCAGTTCGGTTGCGACCCGGCGATGCCGTTGCCGTCGCGTCGCTGGGGCGCGCCTACTCCGAAGGCGGTCTTGGAGAAAAGGCCGATCGGGAGTTTAAGCGTGCCGCCCAGCTTGCGGCACGGCCGGGCCAGCCGGCGCAGGCTGCGGCCACTGTCGACTACCTATGGGGGCAGTATCTCGCCGATAAAGGCTCCGCGGAGGCTGCGCTGCCTGCACTGACGAGGGCAATTGCCTTCAATCCCAGGTCCCCTGACGCCTACTACTGGCGCGCCCGTGCCTACGACAAAACGGGCGACCGCGAACGTGCCATCGCCGACGCACGGAAAGCAATCGAATTGTCCCCATTGGACAAGGGTTCCGCTGTCTTTCTCATTACGCTATACCGCAAAGCTGGCGCGATTGAGGAGGCCCACAAATACGCCGATCTGGCGCAGAAAATCACTGACGCTGAACAGGCCAAACAGACGTTTGGAAGGGAGTTACGAGACACGCTGGGTAAAGCCGAACCACTCTTGCTGGCGGGAAATTTCGTCGATGCAATCCCTCTGTATGAATCAATTGTGAAGCAGTTGCCGACGTTTTATGAGGCGTACTTCGACCTTGGCACCTGCTACGCGCAGACCGGACGAGTGGGAGATGCCGAGACCGCGCTTCGAAAATACTTGTCGTTGCAGCCTATTTCCGCCGATGGTCATGCCGCTCTGGGCCTCGTGTTGGCGGAGCAAAACAAGAATGACGAAGCCATCGCGGAATTTTCCCAGGCAATCCAGATCGATCCGACGCAGGTGGAGGCACGGAAGGCGCTCGCCAATGAATACCTGCAGCAGCAAAGGACCGCAGATGCGATCAGCGTGCTCAAGCGTGGCCAGGACGGCCATGACATCCAGCTTGAAATGATGCTGGCCAGCGCGCTGAGCAAGAACGGTGATTTCTCATCCGCGGTGGCTGCCGCAGATCGCGCGATCGCGATCGACCCCGCCAGCCAGCCGGCCCGCCAACTGAAACAGGATTTGTTATCCGGGGCTCCGAGGGCGGGGGACCACTAGCCGCTCATGTGGCCGTTAGCTCCAGTTGTCGATGGTTGTAGAGACGTCCTTCGCAAGGTCGAGGAGCGCCGGACAATTTCGCTGATAGGTGTTCTGTATTTGCTTGCAAGCGCAGGCCTGACCTCGGCACAAGAGAAGGTCGCTGACAAACCCTCGTTCGCCAATGTGACCAAGTCCGCCGGTATCGATTTCATTCACAACAAGGGAAAGACCGGCGCCCCAATGATCCTTGCGGAGATGGCGCCAGGAGTGTGCGTCGCCGATTTTGACGGAGACGGATGGCCGGATTTTTATATCGTGAATGGCGGAGACATCCATGTTCGGGGGCCGGGCGTCAGCAATGCGCTCTATCGAAACAACCGCGATGGCACTTTCACCGAAGTGGCTGCTAAAGCTGGAGTGCGAGGCACATCCTATGGCCTCGGCTGCATCTGGGGCGATTATGACAATGACGGCCATCCTGACCTCTATGTCACGCAATACGGCGAGGACATTCTCTACCACAATAATGGCAATGGAACCTTCTCCGACGTAACGCGCAAAGCCGGAGTCGGAGCTACGGAATCCGGAACGATCTTCCATTCCGGGGCGATCTTCTTCGACTACGATCGCGACGGCCTGCTCGATCTTTATGTGGGTGGTTATGTGGCATTCGGCCCCGACAGTCCCCAGTCATGCGTCGTCTATGGCATCACGACCAGTTGTGCTCCCAGTGCTTACAATGGAAGCGCAAACGCGCTTTACCATAACAACGGCGATGGCACCTTTACCAACGTGACGAAGCAATCCGGCTTACTCACACCTAACGGGAAAAATCTCTCTGTAGGCGCGGCCGACTATGACAACGATGGGTGGCTCGACCTGTTTATCGCCAACGATGGTCAGCGCGCGAACCTCTTTCACAACGAACACGACGGAACCTTCAAGGATGTGGGGCTGCTCACCGGGATGGCGGTTGCTGGAAACGGGGCAATTATGGCCGGCATGTGCATCTCGCTCGGAGACTACGACAACGACGGCTGGCTGGACTTATATATTTCGGATTGGCAGGGCAGCTCCGATCATCTTTGGAGGAACGACGGCAAAGGCGCTTTCGATGAAGTGAGCGCACCGCTCGGGATTACCCGCGCAACCCAGGACCACCTTAGCTTTGGCGGAGGGTTTCTTGATTACGACAACGACGGCCAGCTGGACCTGTTCATCGCCAACGGCCACGTCTTTCCAGGGATTGAGGGGGTCCAGCCGCGGGTCCATTACAAACAAACGAACACACTCCTGCATAACGAAGGCGTGGCAGGTTTCGTCGATGTGAGTAAGTCGCAACCCAGGGAATGGCAAGTGCCGGCTCTCGGCAGGGGTGCGGCCTTTGTCGATTTCGACAACGACGGCTATGTTGACATTCTGGTTGGCAATGGCGGCGGCCGTCCTTCGCTGTGGCATAACCTCGGCCAAAACGGGAACCACTTCGTCAATCTGAAGTTGGTGGGCGCCAGGAGTAATCGCGATGCGATAGGAGCGCGAGTGCGGCTGGAAACTGGCGGCGTCTTTCGAGTGCAGGAGGTGCAGGGGGGCGGCAGCTATCTTTCGCAAAGCGATCTGCGACTTCACTTCGGCCTTGGTTCGCAGCGTGAAGTCTCCTCAGTGAGCGTCACATGGCCAAGCGGCGCGCACCAGGTGTTTCACGACGTGCCGGCAGATCGGTTCTATTTAATTGAGGAAGGGCGGGACCAGATCGAACCACAACCTATAGCTCCGCGAAGCAAGATTGGCGTGTCGCCCTCATCTCCACAGGCAGCTCCATCGCGCAAAGCAGCGCCGGTCAACAGTGGCATTCATGAATAGAATCGAAATGGCAAGCGTGCTGCGACCCATGTTCTGGCGGGTTGTGCTCGGAACAGTCGGCGCTGCAATCTGGTTCTCGTGGTTTGCGACTGCTGCCGGTCAGGCGCAGACGGTCAAGCATGCCTGGTTTACCGATGTCGCGCCACGCTCGCACATTTCTTATAAGACCGACAATGACTATACCGGTCGGAAGTACTTCCCGCAGCCGATGTGCGGTGGCGTCGCCATCTTTGACTACGACAACGATGGGCGCATGGACATTTTCTTCACCAATGGCGCGAAACTCCCGGAACTCGAAAAGACCGGCGAACGATTTAGTAACGCGTTGCTCCGCAACAAAGGTAATGGCGCCTTTGAAGATGTCGCGGCCAAAGCCGGGTTAACCGGCAAGCAGACCGGCTACAGCTTCGGTGTCGCCGCCGGGGATTATGACAACGACGGCAATGAAGATCTCTTCGTAGCCAGCGCGGGGCGAAATACTCTTTATCACAACAATGGCGACGGCACTTTCTCCGACGTAACAACCAACTCCGGCCTGGATAACAAGAAGCCCGGCTTGCTCAGCGTCGGCGCCGCATGGTTTGATTTCGACAACGATGGCTTACTCGATCTCATCGTCTCGAACTACACCATCTGGGACGCCCGCGCCGACCGTCCTTGTTATCGCATAATCATCGGAGCGCAGTCTGGTTTGGGCGGCGCGGGAAAGTCGGTCGAGTCGTACTGCAGCCCGCGCGACGTAGTGAGTGTTGCGCCGACCCTGTATCGAAATCTGGGCAACGGCCGATTTGAGGATGTGAGCGAGTCCTCTGGCATTGGTTCGCTCCTGGGCAAAGGGATGGGGATTTCCATTGCAGATTTCAACGGAGATGGCCTGATGGATATTTTCATGGCCAATGACACGGAGAGAAATTTTCTCTTCATCAACCAGGGTGGCGGCAAATTCAAGGAGCAGGCACTCCTATATGGAGTGGCATACAACGAGCAGGGCAGCGCCGTTTCCGGCATGGGAAGCGATGCCAACGACTTCGACAACGACGGCTGGCCCGACATTGTCTACAACGACCTTGCCGGGCAAGTCTTCGGCCTGTTCAAGAACGACAAAGGTCAATCGTTCGACGACGTAGCCCGCCAGACCGGCATTGAGGGACTGAGCCGCACTCTGTCCGGCTGGAGTATAGGCTTCATCGACTATGACAACGATGGCTGGAAAGACATCTACTCCGCTAATGGCGACGTGGATAACTTTCCGCCAACAGCCAAGCAAGCAGACTCGATGTTTCGCAACATCAATGGTGAGAACTTCATCGATGCGACGGCGGATATGGGCAAAGACTTTTCCTTCGTGGGTTATCAGCGTGGCGCTGCATTCGGCGATCTGAATAACGACGGTTATCAGGACATCGTGGTGACTTCGCTCGGAGAACGGCCGCGCATTCTGATCAATCGAGCAATCAGCGGCAACCACTGGCTGCTTTTCGACCTGCGCGGAACTGAGAGCAACCGCGACGGCATCGGCGCGCGGTTGAAGGTGGTGACCGCCTCGGGGCGTGCACTCTACAACCACGCCACAACCAGCGTAGGTTTCATGTCGTCGGGTGATCGCCGAGTATCCTTTGGGCTGGGCAAGGAGACTTCCGTGGCATCGGTTGAGGTGCGCTGGCCGAGCGGCATCGTGCAGCAACTGGGCCGTCTTGCAGGCAACCAGATTGTCAAAGTAACCGAGCCTTCGCGCGGAGAAAAACCACGCCAGCCATGAAGCCATTTGGCGTCAATATCGAACGCCTGATTTCGCGGCGGCAATTTCTGCGTGCAGCGACAGCGGCGTGTTTCGCCGAAGGCCTGCACGGATTCGCGGTCACCCCCGCCAACACGCATCCAGAGCCTGACATCAAGTTTGAGAATGTGATTGCGGCGTCGGGCATAGAGTTCATCGAAAACAACTCCGCGTCAGCGGCCAAGTTTCAGGTCGAGACGATGACCGGAGGAGTCGCTCTTTTCGATTACAACAACGATGGACTCCTCGACATCTACTTCGCTAACGGGGCATCTCTGCCGAGCATGGACAAGTCCGACCCGAAGTTCTTTAACCGGCTTTACCGCAACAACGGCAACGGAACTTTTACCGACGTCACTCTCTCCGCCGGCGTGAAAGGCGACTATTATGCGATGGGCGTGGCCGCTGGCGACTACGACAATGACGGCCATGAGGACCTCTTCGTCACTGGGGCCAACGGTTACCAACTCTTCCATAACAATGGGGACGGCACGTTTAGCGATGTTACCGAAAAGGCCGGATTGAGGAAGACGCATCGCGATCTTGCGCATGCGTTTTCGGTGGCGGCGGGGTGGTTCGATTACGATAACGACGGCCATCTCGATTTGATCGTCATCAACTATCTCAAGTGGTCGGTGTCGACGGATGTCACCTGCATGACCAAGGGTATTCGCGCCTACTGCTCCCCGAATAGCTATGCCGGCCTGCCCAATCTGCTCTTCCACAATAATGGGGACGGTACCTTCACCGACGTCACGGAGTCATCGGGGATCCTCAAGTACGTGGGCAAGGGAATGGGAGTGGCTTTCGCCGACTACGATGGCGATGGATTCACCGACATCTTTATCGCCAACGACACCTTTCGCAATTTCCTCTTTCATAACAATGGCGATGGAACCTTCAGCGAAACCGGCATCGTCGCCGGAACAGCCTACAACGAAGATGGCAAGAGTGTCGCCAGCATGGGCGTCGACTTTCGAGATCTCGACAACGACGGCCTCGCGGATGCTTTTGTCACAGCCATGCGCGGTGACACCTTTCCACTTTTTCACAACATAGGGAAAGGCTTCTTCGAGGACAAAACCATGTCGTCGAAAGTGGGTGCGGAGACGAGGAAGTTGACCGCTTGGGGAACAGGCATCTACGACTTCGACAACGATGGCTGGAAGGACATTTTCATCGCCAACGCGGCGATTCTCGATAACTCCGAAGCAGTCGATAATCTGCCGTATAAGTTGCCGAACAGCATTCTTCGAAACAAACACAACGGGACTTTCGAAGACGTGTCCGCTGAGGCTGGCGGCAGCTTCCAAGTCGGTGCGGCGCATCGTGGGGCTGCCTTCGGCGACCTGAACAACGACGGGTTCATCGATGTGGTGACGAACTGCCTCAATGGGCCGCCTGAAATCTGGATGAACCGCTCCCATCCTGGCAATCACTGGTTGCTGCTAAACCTGGTCGGCAGCAAGAGCAACCGCGACGGCCTCGGGGCGAAGGTCAAGATCGTTTCCGCGGGCGGCGCGCAGTATAACCACGCCACCACCAGCGTCGGCTACGGCTCATCGAGCGATAAGCGCGTGCATTTCGGTCTCGGCGCCGACTCGATCGCGTCTCGAATCGAAATTGCCTGGCCAAGCGGCATTCGACAGGTTCTCACCGACATTGCAGCGAACCAGATACTCACCGTGCATGAGCCGGCAGGCCAGTCGCAGCCTAACAAGTAGATTCGGCAAGTAGATCCGATGCGCGATACTTTCATGAGAGTGTTGAGCCCGATCTTCAAATCGCAGCATCGACCATCGTCTTTACTGTTTTCTTTGATGAATCAGAGATTCGCACTCCCTATTCTTTTGCTCTTTGCCACCCTTTGGAATGGCGCTGGTATCGCCCAAATGGTGACCGGCCCATCGATGCCGGGCTTCAAGGAAGCTTTTCAGCTTCCCTCGAAAAACGAGACCCTCGACTTTACCGTGGAGGAGATCGCGGTGAGGACGAGCGGTAAGGGTGAGATGGTGAATGTCCTGTGGCCACGCGAAGAGGTCGAAACGACTCTGCATTTTAAGAACAAGACGAACGCCAGGCTGGTTTCATCCGGCGTCGCCGAAGTTGTGCGCTATGGCACAAGCGTGCCAGAGGGCGACGTGTGGGTGCCACATGTTTTCAAAATTGCCGATCAGGGCTCAGTCCCGATTGCTTTGGACTTGCCTGCGAGTGGCTCGCAGGATGTCACGCTTCGTCCCCCAATCGGAGCACAATTTGGCGGCTACGCCGTCGTCGTTCGCTTCCCAGGGCATGGGTCTGCCTTTGCAGCTGCTTTCGTTCGTGCGGTCCAGCCCGATGGCGGAAGAGTACAATTCCCGACCTACGCGCTCGACACGACCTGGGACGAGTTTATGAACGAAGGTGTCTTCACACTTTTTGAGAAGCTCGGGGTCAAGGGTATGCGCATGGGCGGCCCTTATGAACCGAAGACCGAGCCCGGATACCAGCGCAGCATGGACCGTCTGGATCGATACATGCAATGGGCAAGGGAACACGACGTGACCGTAATGCTGACGCTCGGCGCCGGCGATGATTTCAACGACCAGCCTCTCGGGCGGCCTCGGTCGTGGCTCTCGCCTGAGGGCAAAATGCTCGACACGAAAGACGATCGCGCATGGCTACCGTCCTTTGACGAGGACTTTCAAGACTGGACAGAAGCCATCGCGGAGCGCTACGGCTGGCCGCGCGGGAACCTCAATGCGGTCGAGCTCTGGAATGAGCCGTGGGAAGCAGTCTCCATCTCAGGATGGGGGGCCGATATTCCACGCTATCGCGAGATCTTCACTCATATGGCAGAAGGCGTCGAAGCTGCCCGGCAAAGGGCCGGCGTGAAGGTGCTCATCGGGGGTACCTGCTCGTCTTCCAATGCTTTCGACAAGCTGTTCCCCGACGGCTCGGACCATTTTCTTCAATGGCTCGACTTCGCGAGCATCCATTACCAGGCTTTGGCGGCTCCGTCGGAAATTCCCCAATGGATCAACAGAAAAAGTCCCTATGGGCCGGTGCGGATGTGGGACACCGAGAGTTGGATCGCGAACTCGGAGGATCGCGTTGCTGGAGTGATTGCTTCGATGCGAGCGCAGGGCCAGAGTCGCACGGCAGGCATCTTCGATGGGAACGTCTATGAAAGCAAAAACATCAAGATCGGCGACAGGACTTACCCGGTAGTTCAAGCGTGGTCTCCGGCCGCGGCAGTCGCGGCAAGTCAAAAATACATTGGACAGCGCGAATTTCGCGAACTCCTCTTTCAAAATGGCCTGCCCTGGGTGTTTCTGTTCGACGGCCTTCCCGACGCAAAAACGGGTAAATCGAAGCCAGAAGACGGCACGATTGTTGTGCTGGGAGATTTGGCGAAGGTCTACGAACCTGCCCGTACGTTGTTTCGCTCCGTCGCCGTTCGAGCCGGAGCGAAGCTGACGATTGCCGATCCTGCCGGCGAGTTTCTCCTCTATGACTTTTATGGCAATCCTTTCGGCACGCCCAAAGGGCAAATCGAAGTGCCTTTGAATGGCAGAGGATATTTTCTGCGCAGCAATGGCAGCGCGGGTTCTTTCGAAAGATTGACGAAGGCCCTTAAAACCGCTAAGACCGTTGGCTACGATCCGGTGGAAATCATCGCTCATGACCTACTTCACCCCATTGGCCTTCACCCGTCACTACGTCTATCTCTGACGAATGTTCTCGATCGGCCGGTCCATGGCCAGCTCTCCGCAACCGTGGAGGGTCTGACGTTGCAGCGCGCTTCAATGCATGTTGACCTGTCTCCCAATGAAACACGCGATTTCAACTTCGTCGTGGAACGAGGCGTCGTCGCGGACAACAATCTGTATCCGCTCCTCGCAAATTTCAATGGTGGACCTGACGGCTCTGTCAGCCATTCTGAAGTGATGCATGTCAACACCATCGCTCGCCGTACCATTCAGGTCGATGGCGATCTAAAAGACTGGGCGGGTGTGCTACCCCAGCAACTACCCTCCACCAATGTCGACGCCAGCTTGACGGAGAAGGCATGGCTGCCGTTCAAAGACCGCAGTCAAAAGTCATCGCAACAGAAGGTGGCCGCGACGGTTTACGCTGCCTACGACGATGCGAACTTCTATTTCGCGGCCACGATTCCCGACGACACGCCCGACCCAGGCATGGCGCGATTTGCGACGCGAGACGACGATTCGTATTTCTATCCTGACCGCGTTGCTTCGCAGGATGGCAAGGAATTAGTGTGGCCAGAGGGTGTCCGCCACTACTCCTACAGGAGGAACTTCGACATCCCGTCAGGGACTAGCGAGCACGACAACGTGCAGATCGCGTTCAATGTGTTGGACCGCAAGCCATGGATTTCTCATCCCCCGGGCGTGATGCCGAAGTTCATCACTTACTGGGACACGGACTACGAATATGCGCTGAATCCGATCGCGGATGAGTTCGGGGGTGGAACGGAGATATGGCGTCTGCAGTCGCCGGGAATGCCGCGAAAACACTTCTTTCCTCGTCAGCCTAAATCGCCGATCGATGGCGGCCCGGTCACCGGTGGCAAACTCGTCATGCATCGCACCCCTGAAGAGCGAGTTGTCGAGGCCTCCATTCCTTGGAGTGAAATGCCGGAGGTGAAGCGTCGGGTGCTCGCCGGGGAAACGATCAAGTTCAGTTGCCGCGTCAATGACAATCGCGCCGCAGCGCATGAACTCGCCGCCGGACGCAGCGTGTCAAAGTACAACTCCATCACCTTTCACGACGACTGGGAAACACATTGGGCGAACGAGATTGAATTTGGAGTGGAGAAGTAAGTGATGCGTCTCAGGCCTCGCGCAGGCTGTTGCGATATTCCCGTGGCGAGAGCTTAATCAGCCGGCGAAACACGAGACCGAAATAACTCTGGTCGGCGAACCCAACCTCTTGTCCGACGGTCGAGATAGGCATGTTGGTCTTGGCGAGCAACACTTGAGCTTTGGCGATGCGGAACCGGTTGAGATAGGTGTCGAATGACTGACCGGTGGCGCGCTTGAATGACCGCATGAAGTGAGGCTTGCTCATCGAAACAATGCCGCAAGCCGTGGCAAGCTCGATCGGCTTGGCGTAGTTGTCTTCGATGAAGTCGAAGAGCGGACGCAATCTCTCCAGGTTTTTGTGGTTGCGATCGAGCGGCCGGGCGAGAGACAGTTCGCTTTTGTCGTGGTTCATCAGTAGAACAAGGATCATTTCGAGATAGGCGCGAACGACCAATTGCGCGTTGCCGTCGATGGCCGGGAGCAACTGCCGAATCCTGAGCATGAGGTCGAGCACCTGCTCGGGTACGCCGGTCTCCGCTGTGATCACATGCGGGAACCCTTCGCGCTGGAGCAGAAAGGAACTCAAGTATAGCTCGTGTTCGCCCGTGACGTCGTCTGCGCGAAGGACATCGGGCATAAAGTACAGCACCAACGCTTTGAAAGGGGCTTCGACGACATCGCTTAAGCGATGGTAGAGCGAGTCGCTAATCACCATCAGGTCGGATTTTCGAAGCACAAAACGCTTGTCCTGCACCTCGTAGCTTGCCTCGCCTGAACACACGAATAGGAGTTCACAATAATCGTGTCTGGTGAGCCGGATATGCCGATGGTCGCCGAAGGAGAAGGCTCGCACGTCGACCGGAAATGAGGGCACAAATGGCCAATCATGAAACCCATCCGCCCGAATCTGACCATCGACCACCGAGTGGACATTTTCCCAGCCGGAGATCTCCTGTTTTGCGGCAGCTTGCAGCACCGATGGGCCTCCAAGTCAAAACTGATCTTCAATAAACGTTGTTTAGCATATGCAAATTGAAGGAGTCAATCGCGATTCTTCACTGAGGAGCGAACGTTCGTCTCGACGGGCTGGTTGGTGAATCTGAGACGATAGCATCCTGAGAATCTCCGGTCAGATCGTGATAAGCAAGTCGCATTGCCGGGGCGTAAGCTCGATTTTCGATGCGGGCTGCGATCTACAGGAATTTCGGCTGTCTGCTGCTCGGCGCTTGTTCGTTGCTGGCCTCGGCAGCGGAAACGAGCTGCGGTACTGCGCCGGTTGCGGGTTCCGAAGCCCAGCTCGCCTTCGCCAAGTGCAGCATTTCGAATCGCCAGTGGGCCGAAGCTGAGGAGCAGATTCGCGCTTATCGGAGCCGGCACTCCAATTCCGTTGATGGTGCTCTCCTCGATGCCGAGATACTTATCGAGACAAACCGCTTTGAAGACGCTAGCCAGGTGCTTGAGCCTCTGGTGCGGTTGCATCCGCGATCGACGCCCGCACTCACCCTCTATGCGGAACTCGCGGAAAAGTTGGGCAACTCGGCGGAGGCGCAACACAGTCTTCAGCAAGCGACGCAATACGCACCAAACGACCCGGAGACCTGGAAGCGGCTGGCTGATGCCTATTTGAAGAAGCAGCCGAAGGAAGCGATCCGCTGCTTTAAGCGTGCCCTCGAATTGCAACCAAACGACGCCGTTGCGTTAGCCGGGCTCGCTTCGGCTTACCATCAAGCCGAAGAGCCCGCGGCTGCGAGGAGCAATTTCGCCCGAGCTATCGCACTAAACCGTAAGACGAATCCGCCCAGCGCCATAGTGGACTATCTTTATGCGGTCTACCTGGCGGATAACCAGGAATTTCGTCAGAGCGTGTCTCAATACGATTTGGCGATCAAAGAAGACCCCGATTTCCCCGATGCTTATTTCGCCCGCGGCGACGCGCTGGGAGACCTACATGAGTGGGCCGCCGCCACGCGCGATATCGAGCGGGTCGCCAGCCTACCGAAATATGAGCTGCGGGCGCTCGCCCTGCTGGTGCGGCTGTATCGCGAGCTTGGAGAACTGGAGAAGGCGAGAGAATATTCAAAGAAGCTCGAGCTGGCGTCGCAGGAACGTGACCGCGAGCGAGTATCAGGTAATGAGATCGCTGGCCAAATGCAGGCCGCGACCGCACTGCTGGAGCAGCAAAAAGTCGAAGAGGCCGGCAAAGTGTATGCGCTGCTGGTGTTGAGTCATCCAGAGGCTACCCGCGCCTGGCTGCAGCTAGGTCGTTGCTACATGCAACTTGGCAAGCTGGACGACGCAGAACCGGCGTTCCGCAAAGTGATTTCACTCGATCGCTCCTCGGTCGTTGCCCACGTCGCCCTCGCTGAACTGCTGCTTAAGAAAAACCGAACCGCCAGTGCACGGGACGAGTTTACTGCCGCGCGCCAGATTGAGCCCTTAAAT
>Ga0116229_10007227_pt1 | contig 17653 bp, 12 predicted proteins | sample S1TSphgellanicum_3_FD_87313 | JGI IMG/M metagenome (GOLD analysis project Ga0116229, IMG submission 87313) | Host-associated microbial communities from peat moss isolated from Minnesota, USA - S1T2_Fc - Sphagnum magellanicum MG | ecosystem: Host-associated > Plants > Peat moss > Unclassified... | reverse complement strand
TTTGCTTGCATATTCAATTTTGTAAGATTATTTTGATTTTATAAAAAGACTCAATGTTGTAAAATTTTATAAACCTTATTTTCAAATGTTAATTTTAATTTTATTATCTTCAACCTTTATTTTTTTGGGTATATTAAAATAAATTAGTTAGTATCAATTACCACATGACATGCTTTAATCTATTACAACTATAATGGTTTTCCATAACACATTTTGCCAAATACTTTCAAACTTCATCAAAGCCTAAATGTATATTTTGCATGTATTCGTTCAATATAGTTATTTTCATGTTTTTGTGGTATGATATTTAATGTTTTGAAAATCATAGATTGTTTTTTAGTCATTACTTACAAATTCTTTATTTCACATCTGAAAATGTTTAAAATTCATGTTCGTAGTAAATCAATCATTCCATTTTTTTATAATGTTATTGAAATTATGCATATTTCAAGAATATTAAACCAAAAAAGCACAGTACATCATTCTCTCAACTATTAGTTAGCTTTTTAAAAATATGCAAAATTATTTGAAAATTACATAACCTTTCATTGTCGTCATTAATTTTCATCATTTTTTTAAAAGATAAATTAAATTATTATCTTTTATAAATTTCATCTGTAAGGTTTAAGAATATTCACATTGAAGAGGAGATTGGTGATATAGATCATATAAATTGCACATAGTGCATATTAGTTTCAATGTTACAATCTAGGATTTTCAAACTTGCACATTTAATTTGAAGAGATATGTATATAAACCTTATGATGTTTAAACACATGTGCAACAATTTGAGAATATATGTAAACCTTAAATAATAACTTGTGTTATATTGAAAATGAAAACGCCATAAATTGAACAATACAAATTCCAAGTACATATGTGAAATTTTTGTTCATGCAATTGAATAAAGAATGTTATAAAATAATTATTTTCCCAACAAATTACTAATAATACTTTAGTATATTTGAAGAAAAAATTATTTGAAAATTATATTCGAATATTTTATTTTACTATTGATGTTTATGTTTTGTTTTCATATTTAATTTTGTAAGATTATTTTGATTTTATAAAAAAAAATCAATGTTGTGAAAATTTTAAGAACTTCATTTTCAAATGCCAATTGTAATTTTACTATTTTCAACCTTTGTTGGGGGGTATATTTAAATATATTAATTAGTATCACTTATCACATGACATTCTTTAATATATTACAATTATAATGATTTTCCATAACACCTTTTGTTATATCATTTCAAACTTCATCAAAGGCTAAATATATATTTTGCATGTATTCATTAAATATAATTACTTTCATGTTTTTGTGCTATGATATTTAATGTTTTGAAAATCATAGATTGTTTTTTGGTCATTAGTTACAAATTCTTTACTTCACATTTGAAAATGTTTAAAATTCATGTCCATAGTAAAATAATCAGTCCATTGTTTTATATTGTTGTTGAAATTATGTGCATTTCAAGATTATTAAACCAACATAAAATATTAACATCATTGTATCAATTATTGGTTAACTTTTTTAAATGTGTGAAATTATTTGAAAATTACATAGCCTTATATTGTGGTCATTAATTGTCATCACTTTTCAAAATGATAAATTCAATTATCATCGATTATAAACTTCATTTGCAAGGTTAAAAAATATTAAAATTCATTTTGAGTTTATTACATTGAAATTATATCATATCGATTTGTTTTCATACATTATTTTTGTGTGTGATTTTTTGAACTCTATTTTGGATTTGCAAAAGTGATTATTTATTTAAAATATCTATGTAACAGGTGAGATGAATGTATCATTTATTATAACTAATAATAAATGACCATTTACCACACTTATATAACTTAAATTCTAAGGCAGATATCAAAGGAGGAATTACTTTACTATTTGGAAGATCTTGGGACATTTGAATTTTAGGAACATATTTGGATTTCATAAATACTAGGAGTACATAATATATTGGGAACTTGGTGTGAACACATAACATGGAAGAATTTCATGTGAACTTAATGGAAAGATATTTAAAACATCAAAATATAATTCTAATTGCACTTTTGATAAATGGAAACACAACATACTTCTATGTACTAAACATATATTGTTTGAGTTAATATGAATTTAAATTAGTCATTTTATGAGCACTGAATCTATCAATTTTTTTTGTTGTAACTAAGAAAATTTTAATATTGTCATTTAACAACATGTATGCCATTTGACAATATTTTTTATTATTCTAATTAATATGCTTGCATTTTGATATTTTGTAACATAAATGTAGAATACTTTGAATTGGATAACTATTTTTTTAGTTATTAAATGTCAAGATGCACACATTTATACCCAATTATAGATATGTAACTGATACTTTGATGTAATTTATATTAGATTTTTTGAATATTGAAGTCATGGACTTAACTTTAAATAATGACTTACAATATTTGTGCATATTTATATTAAAATATATATGGTACTACATGTATTTGGTATATTTGCCTAATATTTTTTTTTAAATTGACAAAAAAATGGAACTCAACTTGGGATTTGAACCCATAAAAAATGCACCCAATTTGCACATCGAGTGGAAAGGAGATTGGTGATACCAATCATATGAATTGCACATAGTGCATATTAGTTTCAATCTTACATTCTAGTATTTTCAAACTTGGACATTTAATTTGAAGAAATATATATATATATATGATGTTTTGTCAATCGATTTTGTCATTATCTATTTTGATGCATATATTTTTATTTCTATCATTTTATGTTCAAAGTTCAAACACATGTGCTACAATTTGAAAATATATGTAAACCTTAAAAAATAACTTGTGTTATATTGAAAATGATGATGCCATAAATTGTACAATGCAAATTTCAAATACATATTGGAAAATTGTGTTCACACAATTCAATAAAGAGCGTTATAAAATTATTATTTTTCCAACAAATTATCAATAATACTTTAATATATTTGAAGACGTATAATGATGATGCATAATAGGTTTCATACACATAAACGTTCTCTTTCTATCAATTTGAATTCTCTACTACATGTATTTTGAAATTTGAATTATTTAATTATTGAAAATTGTGATATATTTACATTATAATTCTAAAAATTCTTAGATTTGGAATGTAAATTTTTTTTTAAATGACAAAAAATTATTATTGTTATCAATTTCGCATTTTTATTATACATGTCTAAAATAATCAAAATTCATCCCAAAAGTATACATATAATTTACATCAATTTTTAATTTATTATATTAAGGTCTATAATGTCTATTTCTTGCATTCATTCCTTCTCATTCAATATTATTGTATATATTTTTTGATTTATGATAATTTGAAATTTAATTATTTAAAATTGTGATATATTTGCATTTTATTTCTAAAAATTCTTGGATTTGACATGTAAGCCACTTTTTAAATGACAAATTTTTTCTTGTTAATATCAATCTCACATCTTTATTATACATGTCTGAAATAATCAAAATTTGTCCCAAAGGTATATAAATCTATTTCTTGCATTTATTCCTCATCATTCAATGTTGTAGTATTTGTTTTTTTATTTATTAACTTTATCCTCAAAGGTTAAATATGAATTTATTATTATAACTACAAATATATTAAAAATTTAAATGTTCAACATAATGATATTGCATTTTGGTATAATAATTCGATTTTTTTTCAAACCTTTTCAAAGCCAACAATGTTTGATTTCTTTTGTATCAAACATATAATTTTTTGTAAAAAAGACTTTTGCATGATTTTCTTTTTTGGTCTATTTTTCTTCTTTCTTTCGCAAGTCTGGTGTTATGGAAAATCTAGTAGAATTATATTAAAAAATTCAAATTTTAATTACATTTTTACCATTAAAAAAACACAATACAAAAGGAATTTTTAGTGAACACTAATGAAACTTACCCATGAAAAGGAAACCCATTCATCCAAATGTTGTGAGTCTTTTCTACAAAGGTTCAAAGTTCTTAGTAACAACACCAAAAAGAAAGAGGGAAAGGACATCTGCATTAAACATCGAGTAGTAAGTTGTTTTATGTTGGTTTGTTTTATGGCAATGGCTCAGAAAAGGATTTGCAATACCATAGAAATGTGGAAACAATTTGCAAAATTCAAAGAATAACTCCTTGGATATATGTGGTCATGTTCTACCTTTTATTTCGAATCCAGACAAGCAATTAGCTTAAGAAGTTTTTCTTGTGGAAGACAAGGCAACACCACCACCACCACCACCACTCGGTTTCAAGCAAATGCTTAAACCTACAATTGCCATTGGAGATGCAATGGGCAAGATTTTTTGGGTTTGTTTCAATGCAAAAGGTGACACAATTAAATGTGTAGTCCTGTGAAATCTTTGGGAGTTTAAAGCAAATTCATTCTATTCTAATGGGTGTGCAATTTTGTGGAATGTTTAAAAGTTTAGGGCAACTTCAAGGTGGTGTTATGGGTGGATATGCCAAGCCGAGTGTAAATAACATTATTGACATTGAAAAGGAACCCATGAAAGGGGTCCAGGTCAGTTCAAACGACCTGAAGAGGACGGGTGGTTGTCATGCTCACACTCTATGGTTTCCAGAATCTACTTTTGGATGATAGGCCTCCTCTCAAGGGGCAATTGCCACTACCAACAAAGGAAATGCAATCAATACTTCCACCCACTAATAAAATAATCTCAAATGTGGTTCAAACATCTTTAGGAATTCACTCTATGGTTTCCAAAATTTGCTCTTAGATGATAGGCCTCCTTTCAAAGGGTAACTCCCACTACCAACAAAGGAAATGGAATCAATACTACCACCCACCAATAAGTTAATCTCAAATGTGGTCCCCAACATCTTTAAGAATTCACTCTATGGTTTCCAAAATCCATTATTGGATGATAGGTTTCCTTTCAAAGGATATGTGGTTTTATCCAAGTGATCATGCTTGCATAAATTTTTTGAAGATCTTATGTTTTTGAGTGATTGTCATGGCAAGGAATTTAAGGAAATGTCTAGGAGTGGTTGCAACAGCAACCATTGCAATTGTTGCAACTACCATCTACTTCAGAAATGGAGTAATATTCCAAGATTTTCCTTCAAAATTCTTGATGGTATATTGTATGGAAATAAGCAGACAAAACCTGATCACTAAAGTAAGCTGGATAAAATTGCTAGCAAATCCTTGCCAATCAAAGGACTTGAATCGAATCTTGGGTTTGTTCAAAAAACTGAAAATGATTCATAAACCCACAAAATTTGATAAATGATAATGAACACATGCAAAAGTAAAGCACTTGAAAAAATATTTAGAAAAAAGGAGGACGGAAGACAAGACAAATGGGTAGGGTTTTATCACAAATGTCACATTCAAAAAATGAACATATGTATTGTGCTCATATATAGATTCTTAAACCTTTTAGACTTCCAATATTTTTAGTAGATTTAAAACATCATAAGACATATAACTATTTCTAGATGTAACACCCTGAAAAGTTGAAGGCTTTTTGTGACTAATATGGAACACCAAAGGGGTTTGTCTATTTAAGAATATGAAGAAAAGTATACACCTTATGGCTCTCCAATATCTGTCTTTTCAACTTCCATTTCAATGTGTATAAAAGAATGAAATAACATGACAAATAACTAACTTAAATTTTGATTTTTGCAATCATGGCTTCAAGTTCCTCAAGTAGACTAAATTATGTGCTCCAAACTCTGATAGCAAAATTTGCACTTCAATTTCATGTGTTGGCACCAAACAAAGCATCAGTATCACCATCAAAAAAACAATGGTGTGCTACCATGGGCCAAGAAACACTTTTGGACAACTATGGATGTTGGGATTTTCAAACCAAATAATCATTTCAAAGCTACAGACAACTGAAAGAGTTTATAGATGGTTGGGTGTAGAAAAAGACAATATTCCTCTCAACACACAATAACTACTTGCCATGTCTAGGTATTCTACATACAAAGGCCCAACTATAAGTTTAGACCGAGTTATTACAAAAAAATGTAATATTGTTTGATTTTGATGTTAACACCAATAGATTTCCATCAAAACTCCACACACTCCTATTAATAGTGGAATCTTTGATCAAAATAACATGTTTCCAAATCCAAAGCGTCATGTTTCAATCTAATTTTTTTTGCAACAAAGCCTTTGCCTTTCATGGCATAATTTGATCTAACAACAAAAGTACACAAACATAGTTTGAAAATATGTCTTCATTCAAATGACTAAAATACACTATAATCCATCAAATCAAGAGGTTACAATTTAGTTTCTACAAATTTAAAAAATTGAAGGACTCATTTCCCAACTGATGTCAATTTCAAAGGTTATGCTCATTTAAACATTGATCACTTCTATACACCATTTTGCATTCACACCAAACATAATTAGCCCTCATCTCCAGGTGGAACTCTAGATCAGAAAGACACTAGTATTTTCAAATACAATTTTGAACAACATAAAACCCAACTTAACAAGATAGATGCAAGTACATGCTAGCTATTTTGCATGAGTATTTCAATTCAACAAGTGTTAAGTCTGAAATCCAAATAGCATGAAATTTCATACAATCTTAGTTTGAATTTAGTCCTTTGAAAATAAAGATCCACTAAACTATGCAATGATGTAAAAATCAAAAATCTAATTCCCTTATCAAGAAGTGTCCATATACAAATGTAGAAACTTATTGTGTCATTTAGGGCTCAACTTGAAACTAACCACATAAAGGGGGACAATGTGAATGTTCATATGAGTACTCCATATAATTAGTCATTTAGGATCAAACAGGTCATTTACAATTGCTAACAATTTTTGCAAATTTCAAGTCATGCTTTTATTCTCATGGATGTCTAGAATGTCAACTATGACCAAGATGACATTCATCTCAATAAACAAGATGCATATAGTCTCAGCAATCAAAAAATACAGTCTACCTATAAGGGGACTTTAAATCCATAGCACCTCAAACATATGTACTTTGAGCTTGACAAAAAGAATGACATGGCATCTTACCTTTCTTTGTCCTATTAAGCCATGGAGAATGTTCTTCAAGAGTTGGATGTAGTTGTAAAAGATGAATCTGCATCCCTACCTTTTGCTATCTCTCCTCAAAAGGTGGAATCTCCTATAAAAAAATCAATGATCAACCAACAAGTTTCATTGGCAAGTCAAGTGCTCAAAAATCCAAAATCTAACAATGCCCAACATGTTCCAGAAATAGTTGAGCTTGATGATTTTGACACTGAAGAAACGAAAGTTGCAGAAAGACAACCTTTGAAACGTTTAAAGAAAACATTACTTTCACCTAAAGCATCTGAAGAAAAGAACAAACAAGTTAGTCCAATTGAAACTCATGAAGAGGATAGCCCAACCAATCCAAAAATAAACCATGGTCGACCTCTTGGATCAAAGAACAACAAGAAAAATCCAATTGCAAATAATGTTGTCCAAAAATGCAATGTACCTACAAAAAAGGGAGAAACTCCTTAAACAACATACATTTTGTGTATAACATTAAATGTGAGAACAATAACAAAGTATACATTGGGTCGAGTTTTGTCATGCCCGTACATGGCCTCATACATGATGGCCAGTTATGGGCATGCCCATGTGCATTTTTAGGGTTAATGTATGGTCTTAGGTGACTGTATGGTCTTAGGTACTTAGGGTTTCAGTTTGTTGGCAATGGTATAAAAGGCCCAACCCTTTCTTTCTCCTTTTAGTTTTTCTAGAATTCCTTTGTCAAGAGAGTTTCCTCCATAATAAGCTAGGATTTTTAAATGCTCATAGCGGCCATTGCACGGCCACCATCTACATACATTTCATTTTCTTCTTTCTTTGCAATTCAATTCTAGAAAAACTCCACTTTCTGTGCTTCATGTTGAAAGCCACAAATTTCTTTTGCTTGTAAGTTCTTGAGTTATTATTGTTGTTGCTACCATTGGTGCTACTGTTGCTAGAAGGTGTTGGTGTTGCTGCTACTCGAGGAAGCTTGCGTTAGTACTGGAGGGAGCTTGCGTGTTACATTCTTATAACCAACAAAGTCAGGACACTAGAGAGTAGGTTTCAAAACTTCTCTCTTTCTCTCGTTCTTTTTCTCTCTTGAAGTTGTCGAATTAAAAAAAAACAAAAACAAAAACGCTACAGGGCGCTGCCAACCATTGTCGCAACAACAAGCTTCAACGCACTGCCTACCTTTGTCGTCCTACCTTTTCATCCGACATCTGTTTAACTTCCGTTCGACCTTTGTCCGACCTTTGTTGGACGTTCGTTTGACCTCCGTGGGACGTGTGTGTGTCATGGGTCATTCTCAAGAACGCACTGTATTCTTCAAACTATACATTGTGTTAGAATTTTGTAGTTAGTGTTGTGTGTTATCACAAAATTTTGGGGCATGGTACAACACCATGTCCTCAGATGATGAGAGCACTACCGCTCAGCCAAAGCCCAGGTATCAACTACGAAATAACACACAATCCTTTGAGTCAATTTCTTTAAGCTCACGATCTTCACAACTGTACCATCAAGAGTCTATAGCACCACCGTCATCCAAAACAACTCCTACCAGGAATTTAGGTTCAGGTTACACTACATCAACAATACATCAAAGTCCATTTGGAGGGGTTCATTAGTGGGGTACACCTGTTGCCGCACCTACTTTCACACCATCACCGTATATTCTGTTGTAAGCTGTGACCTCAACACCCATATACACCATGGAGGTCAGCAATTCCTGTGGGAGAATTGAGAAGTTCAACGGAAGGCCAAGTACTATTTCTTTGAAGGAGTTCAAGGCAACTTTCTCAACTGTGGTTTGTGAATTAGAACCAAGTATGGTGTTAATTACACCGAGGCGTTTGCATTCAAGCAATTGGCCCATTATGTGCACTATGAGGCATTGGATGTCTACGAACAACATTCTGTCCGGATTTTGGGCGTCACCCAGATTCCCAATCCAACTTATGCCATAACCATCACCACCGCCTCTCAAACAGCATTGCAAGTTGCAATTGCACATCATGGGACTATGCCTAATAATCCAGACCCGGTACCTACATCAATAAACATTTTTCCTCAACAACTCATTACTATTATCACAAACATTCCTCCCACCACTAATGCGCCAGCTTTTGCTAATCCAGTGGTAGAATTCTTTCAAATTCTTGAGCTGGAATTTCCAGTCAAAAGTTCTGAAAATTTTTTGTAGCTCACCACCTTCTCTCGGCAAAAGGATGAAACCCTCAAGATGCTCTATAAGAGGCTTCTCAAATTCAAAGAGGATACCCAGAGCATCACAGACCTGGAAGCTGCCCACCGGTATCTTCGTTCGTTGGAAGGTACTCCAACACTCCATGCACAAGTTTTGCAACGGGTCTTTGCAAAATTTGGAAACTTGTACACTTTGCTGGATGTGTACAACATTTCTAAAAAGCTAGAACTGGCTCATGCACATTATGAAGCCAGTACTATGAGGCCTCCATCACGTTCAAAGCTTCAACCTACACCAGCTCCGCCAACTAGATCATCACATTCTTCTTCAAGGACTAAAGCAGTGCACTCGGCTACACCCATCCTACCTTCTTGCAACTATTGTGGCAATCCTGCCCACAAAGCTAGTGAGTGCAACATTCCTTCCAAGGATCTCTTTTGTGATTATTGTGGGAAAGAGGGACATCAGGAATCTATCTGTTTTGCCAAGTTCCCAGAACGAAAGCAACTCGGATTATAATGGCAAAATCTGCCAACATCTTCCGTTGTCCCTCAACCAAAAGCCAAGGCACCTCAGCCTTCCACTCAAGCTTTGCCCACCAAAGGTAATTCCAACAAGAATGCTAAGAAGAAGGAGCATAATGTTGATAAGAGGGAGGTGCTTCAAGCCCATGCAATTCAAGTTCAGACTTTACAAAATGAACTCGAATCATTGAGGGCTCAACTTACTAATCTAAACGGCAAGTCTTCCCACCCAGCTAATCATGCCCAACATGTACAAGGTTCAGGATCACAAGAGGGACCTCCTAGGTTGTTGTATGGCCTTCCACACAATGCCATGGTTGGGGAATATGTTCTTTCCACTCCACACAATTCTAGTCTCACACCAGAATTTACTACTTCTTTTTGCCCTTCCTATGTCGCAACACAAGAAGCTAGTGTGGCACCCAAAGTTTCTGCCACTAGGCAAGTAATTCAGACTAATGGACTCGCATCTGGTTCAAGTCCTATTACCAAGGCTAGAGGAGCTTGAGTAGTCATGCCACAACCTTTTCGTCCTCTCAACATGGAAGAAGAACACACCTTGTTGGCGAGGGGAGAGGAAACTACTACACCACAAGCTGTTAAGGCATCAAATTCTCGTGTCCCAGGAATACATGTACATCAGGAAAACACACAATTTTTCACTTATTAGCTTATGGAATGCCAACTTCAAATGCATGAAGTGGTGTAAAAGCTTGTGAGTACACCATTGTTTAGTTTTCAAGATTTGAAGCTAAGCACCAGGGACATAATTGCAATCTTAGAGGATACCCTGAACACTACATCAAGTCCTCTACCAATCCCTGATCCACATGCTACAGAGGTCCCATCCAACACCTTGGAGAGACATTCAAGTGGCTCACATGTTGTAGATGGCGTTCATAATCTGGTCACTAATTTTAGCATGGCTAAATTAGTGGGTTTTCCTACCTCTGACTCTACATTCACATATCAGAAGGGAGTTCAGAACACCTCACTTGTGGATTTGTTACTCAACAAAGGTGTTGTGGATAACCATTCTTTCCACAAAATCTCTCATTCATTTCCAAAGGTGGTGCCTAGTGAAAAAACTTCCATTGCCACCGAAGTTGCCATTGTCGACAATACAAGGTCAGTAATCCAAGTGGGAGGACATACACCCAAAGTGGTACTTCTTGACATAGGTGCCCAACCAATGATTCTTAAAGTTCAATTCTCCAAGAAGATGGGCATGCTTAACTCCAAACTATGGAAATCTATGTGGTAGATTCGCATCGCTAGTGGGAGCGTAGAGGAGGTACTTGGGGAAAGATCGAATTTGATTGCACTTAAGTTCAATGAAGGTACAGATCAGGAGCTTTGCTTACAGGTCAGATGTTTAGTCAGTCACCAATGCCACCAGTTATGATGTGCTCATTGAACAAGAAGCCATGTTTCCACCAGGTTTCACAATTGATAATTGGTTCAAACATGCGTACTACCGAATGGATTAGGAGACTGATGGCCACCACCTAGGATACATACCCCTTGATTTACATGGGAACCATAGTCCTATGGCAAAATGTGCAAAAATTGATGCCCTGCCATATAGGTGTATATTATACTCACCTTGAAAATCAAGCACCCACATTCATCCTTCTTGTTACCTAACATAGCAACCCACATTACATCAACATCTCATCTTCCTAATGTTTTTGCTTGTATATGAAAAGCTACCATTTACATCAATAAGTTATGAATTCATCTTAAGTCAAACCACCAAGGCTGCTCAACTACAAGTAATTACATGTAGTTCCAGCATTGTGAAAATGTAGTACCACTTGGGAAAGAGTCCACTGGAATGAAGTACTCTCTACACATCTCCATGACCATGCGGCTTTGTTTGAACAACAAAGATAATATAAGCTCCAGTTGACTCTTTTAATGTTGCATCTTTAATGAGATTCTTCTAAACACAACATGAATTGCTCCAACCAAAAATATTGTTAACAGGTGCCCTAACTATGTTTTCTTCCCCATCCAATGGTTCTTGTTCCTATAATGTCATTGACTCAAAACTATGAAAAACAAATGTAAGAAGAAAGATCTAACATGACCAATCAAAACATGTGCATACAAGTGTTTTAGTTTGGTTGAAGGTTCCAAGAAACTTACATCTTTATTGCCATTGTTTTCACCCTTGACCTTTCAACTTCAATATCCTAATCTTTGATCAAGAAATAGGATTCTACAAGCCCTCTCAAGTTCTGTGGAGCCCCAAGAGTGGTTGCTTCAAAGCCCACCTTCAAAAGTTAAAAAGAAACACATTTATTAAGTCTTTCTACCCAAAAACCACCAAAAAATCTTTGGAAATGTTGAAAAGATCTAGTTTTAAAATTTTATCGAGACCTGTGAGCAGAAACTTGACAACAACCATAGCTCTAGATTCAATAGGTTTATTAAATACCAAAAGTATCACTTGCTCCACATTCTTCAAAATCTCAACTAGATGGCCTTGATTAGATGGAGAAAACTCATCTTTCATGTTTGCAATTTCTTTCTCATCCTCCTCACTTGTCATTTGATTAAATAGGACTTGGTCAGAAAAGTCCTTTAGGTCATCTCCACTAATTGTCTCCTCCATCATTGTCAAAAAGTTGTTTATTTCCTAATCTTTTGTCATATTTTCTTCAAAGTTCACCTTGAGTTTGTCAGTAGCTCTTTGGGAAGAAGATTCAACATCTATTAGTCCATTTTCTACTATACTTGTAATCTATAGCATCATGTTTTCACTTTCATGTGAAATAACAGATTTGTTAATCGTAACTTATAATCTCTACAAGAAAAGAAAAAACAAAAAACTACACATACCGAAATGTAGAAACCCTTTCCCCCTTTTTTCCCATCTAATTATTACTAATCAATAAGCTAAAATTCATTGTGTTACTAAAACATGTAGCTTCTTTGTGCGAATTTTTGAACTAAAAGTTTTATAATGACATGGTGTCTAGGCTGTTTATAGTGCGCTACTGTACTTCCTTTACCGCTTGTTTTGGCACTTCAATTGGAACAGTTGCTATTGTTGATATTGATGACCCACCACCAATCTATCCATCATGTAGTCATGGAATGAAACATCACATAAATCAGCTATGAACATTACATTGCAAATGTATATAATCATGTACATAATCAAAGGGTTTCTTTTTTCCTATGTTACTTTAGCCTAGTTTTTACTTCTGAAAGTTTTTATCATCTATCTAATGAGCACAATAATAGCTATTTGAATTTGTTGCAATCCTTTTGTAAGCCTTTGGATAGGTTACTTGTACAACAAGCAAGCAAGCTCAAGAACGCCGAAATCTCATCCTTTGTCAAAGAATTATTGCTCTTCTTCATCATTGCACAATGAGAAAAAATGCAAATAAATCCCACCACCTACTATACTTATGGTAGCAAGGAAAAAACAAACTCAAACCTTCCTTTATTGTAATTATGGCAATTAAAAAAAAAACAAACCCACCCCGACCACCTATTGTATTTATGACAACACCAAAAAATGGATAGTTATTCAATTCCTTTTACTGTCAATGTAATTAATGATTGTCACAAAAATTCAAGGGCTATGAAAAAAAGGCAACAAAACATATATATATATATATATTGTGAAAGTGCTTATGGCCACATGGCGCTCTAAAATTCAGATTGCATTTTGAGCCCTCAAGCCTACCTCCACTAAATATTTAGGTGCCAATTATCTTAGACATAACTTGCAAGTTGACTTTATTAAATTTGTTCATTGTTTCTTTTTTGGAAGAGAAAGGATTTGAAATGTAAGCACATTTTTTCCCAACATGACTCCCTTTACTCGCTCATTCTTGTGCATTGTCAACTTAATAACTAAAAGTTTTCAAAAGTTTTCCTTCTTGTGCCTTGTGGGAGTGAGATGTCTAAGTAGTTAATGGTGATGAAACTAGGGGACAACTAGAGTACAATTTTGGACACATTCGAATTGAGGTGTAAGTTGCAGCTGAGCTTCAAAATTCTACGTCCCAACCCACATATCACCTCCCCCAAGTTCTCTTGAAGTTCTTACTATGCATCTTGTGCTAGGCCGGTTTCCTTCATCTTAGCACCCCTAATATGCACATTAGAATACACTTTAAGTTCCCGAACACTATGCATTTTGAACTAACATGATCAACACAACAAGAGACCTTTGCAATATTTGGAATACATTAGTACAAACTATGGAACTGATGAAGATAATTTTCATGTGGTGGGGGTGGGTGAACAACCACCAAGAATCATTTGATTAGGTTGATCATCCAAAAAATATCAACTCACATTTAATTCCACTTGATTATATTATATAATGTTTACTCAAACATAATTTCATGGACAATAATGAAAATTTTGATATTAAAAATTTAAATATCCATGTTTTTGGGCCATGTTGCCCTTTTTCAAACAGCTTCCAAATGAATGATGTTCCACATGTCATTCCCTTGTACACTTTCCTATTGTATGTCATATCCATTTTTTTTCCCTTTGTTTTTGCACTCGACTAAATAGAGCTTTAAAGTTTGGCCTCAATTGTAATTTTTTCAAGACGTTCACTTTGCAACCTAATAAAACAATATTTGCTTCATAAAGTTAATGGGACAAGTCTAACAAGTATCTATTCTTACCTTATACGTTTAATTTTCATAAGTGGTGATAGCATCACACCTAGTATTATCTTAGTTCCAAGTCAATGGCAAAGAAATCATTTTAAACATTATATGATCTCAATAAACATTAAAAAAAAATGTGGCATCCCTATTGGCAATTGGTAGCACATTAGTGGTAACTGAATGCTTAACTAACAACCAATTTTGCTCAAAATGTAGATTTTATTGGAAAGTTTGGTGATAATTTAAAACATTCAAAAAAACCCTATAACTTGGTGATAACATAACACCATGCACCAATTCTCACCTTTTTTCACCTTTCTCCTTCATTTTCAATGTTCATAACCCCTTTTGATGGCATACCTTAGTTACACCCACCACTTCAACTTTGTATCATTCTTGCATGACCTATCATTAAACTTCATGGGCATAAAAATTATATTTAAACCATCCAACTTTGAATTTGGCCCACTTCAAGAGCATACATTCCAATTGAAGCATAAAAAAAACAATTTAACAATCCATTGAAATTGTTAAACTAAGCACCATAGAATGTGTCTAACATCAAATAATTACAATCCATTTGAACCATTAAAAACAAATGGCTCATAGATTTGCTTCTAATTATAAAATAACACACTTACAACCCACTAACCCATCATGTGCACCACTTGCATCAAATTCTACATCCTAGCTCTTTCTTTTCCTTTCAAGCATGGTGTTATTACCAATAACATGGATTACATTATGCTCAAGAATAGAAGCATGTCTTGTCAATTTTGGACTTCCCACATTTGCCCCAACAAACTAAAATTGTCTCATAAATTCAAGAGTTATGGATTCAAGAGATTAGATGGACTTGGTTGAAGGATTTATTAAATGACTGAAAGATTTTTGGCAATTTGGACTCAATTGTTGTCACTCATGAAGATAAAGTATATGTCTTGTCTCCCTACCATAATATGCATGCACACACCAAAAACCTTAAACATCAACAAATATGGCATTGATTGCCCACCTAACATCTATGACCTTAAGCATTAGAAATTTGGGTTGTTATATAACCTAGACAATTTTAATACAAGCGCATTTGCACATACACATAAGCCATTAGTGATGTTCAAGAGCTACGAACCTAAAAGGGTCAATTGGCTAGATAAAAGTTTGATTACATATACACATAGGTCATTAATGATGTTCCAAGAACTACAAACCTATATAGGTTCAATTATTCTACATATGAGCTCAAATGCATTTACACATAGGCCATTCATGAGCTTCCAAAAGCTACAAACCCCAAAAAGGCTCAATTAGGTACTCCCAAGTTCAAATGCATATACACATAGGCCATAAAGGATATCCAAGGAACTACTTGGACCCCACAAAGGTTCACTTGGGTATATACACACTCAAATGCATATACACATAGGCCATTCATGATGTGCCAAGAATTGCAAACCTTGAAGAGGTTCAATTGGGTATTCCCAAGCTTAAATGCATATACACATAGGCCATTCATGATGTGCCAAGAATTGCAAACCTTGAAAAGGTTCAATTGGGTATTCCCAAGTGTAAATGCATATACACATAGGCCATTCATGATGCTCCAAGAGCTATAGACCTTAGAGAGGCTCAATGGGGTACATACAAACTCAAATGCATATACACATATGCTATTAATGATGTTCCACGAATTGTAAACCCTCTAGAAGCTCAATGGGCCAAATACAAGCTCAAATGCATATACACATAGGCCATTAATTATGATGTTCCAAAACCTAATAAACCTTGTAGGCGACAAATTATATGGTATGGCCAATGTACATCTAAATGATAATCAAAAAAATTGAACACAAAATGTAAGCACTTACAACTTGGTGGCAAAAAGATGCAACAAAAAATATCAACTTGGTTCCTAGGCTTTAGGCAATCACTCACCATCTTTGCATCTATCTATTCATATTCTTGCCCTACAACTACAATTTCTATGAATGAAAGGATTATAAACATTCCTAACCCTTATTTTCTTCGACATGACACAACCAATCACATGATGAACCCATCTTGCATATTTAAACTAACAACAAAGAAAATAGGTCCACACACTTGTAACATAAATTCTTACTAGCAATGCTTAAGCAAGGGCTTCCCCACCTCATCCATATTTCAAAAGCATCCTCTGGTTCCTTTGAGCAGCACATGTACTTCTTGCCTTGATTATTGTCTTCTCATTCATCCAATACTTGACAAGCCTCTCCCATTGATTAGGTTCCATGCCAACTAGATAAATCTTCTCTAGTTTTTTTTGTACAATTAAATATTTAACCAAATGTTTTCCTTTCAAAAAATGATGAACATTATCTTCAAAGCCTTGAACATATAGTAGATTATGCAAATACTCATATTGAACATCCATCAAGTACAAAGGTCCACTATGTCTACAAGGTTCTAATCCCTAACATGCACAATGGACACATCAAACACATGAATTGTTATTGACTTTAATGTGTCATCCCAATTAATTTTCCCTTTGCATGCCCCATCAATCTTCCCTTTTACACTTATTTCAACCTTGTGGGGATTTAATCCTTCACCCACGTGCTCTTCTACCTCCAAATCAATTGTTTTTTCCCCTACTTGCTTTTGAGCCCTAGTTTTTAACTTTAAAAGTCGAGTTGGGTTTGATGGTCCCGACATGGTGTTTGAGGTTGCCATTGGTTGCACCAATGGACCTTGAAACCCTATTTTTCCTCCAAGCATTGTGTTTAACATTGGTTACTAGAGTGGGGTTTGAAATGTTAAGGTTGCATGCATGATAGGTGTTGGCAAGATAAGACTTTACAAGTAAGTGCATTCAAAATTTGGCATACTAGAATTAGGGTATGAAGGACCAAATGTTTGTGTTACTAAAACACCCATTGGGAGTGTGGCTATGTTTATGGGACACCTTGCAATAATGACAAGTTAACTTTGGAAATCCATGAAACCTTAGAGTAATCAAAGAAAAAACACATGGAAATACATTAGATTTAGGACTTTAAAGAATTAATGATATGGTAGATGGGTCAAAGCAAGATAAAGTATACCAAAAAAGTAGACATCTCCACTTTAACCATGTGCCTCTCATATAACTACCATAAAGTAGTATCAAATTAGGTGAAAGTATGTGTCAAGTAGCATTAGTTGGCTCTATTAAGTTTATAAGAATCTAATTCTAAAAAAATTAGAAGAAAATAAA
>Ga0116229_10007226_pt1 | contig 17653 bp, 17 predicted proteins | sample S1TSphgellanicum_3_FD_87313 | JGI IMG/M metagenome (GOLD analysis project Ga0116229, IMG submission 87313) | Host-associated microbial communities from peat moss isolated from Minnesota, USA - S1T2_Fc - Sphagnum magellanicum MG | ecosystem: Host-associated > Plants > Peat moss > Unclassified... | reverse complement strand
GAAAACAAAGTCAATCTGATATGGTCCGCAACACAAATCAAAGCAAAAAAGACAAAGAACAAGGTGCTTCTTACTTTCACAGGCTCTGTCCAGTTATGGAGAAGCTCCTTGAGAGAGAGAGAGAGAGACTGCATGGGCCAAAGAAGCTTTTTAAGTACAAAGAAGAGAAGACCACTGGCTTTTGAAAAAAAACTGTTGCATTAAATGCTATGCTGTTGTGCAATAGACTCTCTTTCTCTCTCTCTCTGTCAATGCTCCACTCACTTAATTACCCTTTTAGTTACTCTGACCATCCCCATTCGTGCTCAGTTTGTGACCCTGCAAAAATATTTCCCACATCCAAGTTTAGTTGTTTACTCGTTTTTGCAACCCCGCGCCCATAAGACTGAAACAGGGACTGCAAATAGGGTTAAGTGGGAACTACTGATAGCAAACCACCTGGATTGGACCAATCATTCTGATTGGCCAATCAAAAAACAGGGAGCAGCAGTCAGATCATATTTATTACACTCTTCTGTAACGGGAGCACATTCTCTAGCGGGTGCACAGCGTTGCTGCGGCTTTACCAGCCTCAGGAGCAAATATGCAGGAGAAAAACTATTTTCCTGAGCCAAACGGGGCAAATGTTGACTTTTCTTCATCCCATTTTAATGTGCAAGGTCACATACTGAGCACCGGTGGGGATGCTCTTACACTCAGCTGCTTGCTTATTTCTTTCACCTGCTTTGGGGTCTTCTTCTTCTTATTATTATTATTATTATTATTTTAATCCCCCTTAAGTTCAGGGCATGTTTCTATGTGCTCTGCTCACCCACTATTCAACCCTAATTGATTTAGGTCAAAATGATGGCCAAAGGGTTTCTATGTTCTTCATCTCATTATTTTTCTCAACCCCAATATGACAAAAAAAACTCACACCTGGTAGTTGCAGGTGTAGAGAGTTAATGCCATTGGAGATGGAGTCAGAATATTTTTGCACTCGTACAAACATAACAAGCTTTTGAGGGAAGGGAAGGAAATTACCATTCGTGAGTTTGGTGGGAAGCTCCAGATCAGAGGGTTGAGTAGTACACACTAGTGTTGGCCGGTTCCTAGGTTCTAGGAGAAATCCTTGATTTCGGTTCCTAAAAAGTTTCAAGGGATCCGTTTGGGCTTTTTTTGGGGCCCTTTTTTAATGAATTGAAACCTGATTTTTAGTTTTGATTTTTTCAAGAAAATTCCGAGCCTGATTTTATAACTTAGTTTCAAATTGGACCACTTTTCCAAGTTCTAAAATGAGGATTGGAATTTTCTTGAAAAAAATCCAAGTTGTTGGCATATCTGGTTCTGGTCCCAATATGCCAACAAATTGGAAATTTGAAACCTATTTTGAAATTGAACCGATTTTGGGTCCTGATTTCATAATTGATGATTTCGATTCCAATAATGCAAAACAACCTCAAAAATTTGGGAATAATCAATTTTTTATTTGATAAAAAAAGTATTACTAATGATTAAAAATTTCAGTTCAATAAAAATGAATTTTTTTATCATCGAAAAATTTCAAACTAATTACATATTACACATCCACAACTAAAAAAGTCGTGAGACAAAAAAAAAAGATTGCAAAAGAATAAATTCATATAAATGAAAAATAATAATATTGCACATTCGTAAGCTTGCAAGTTATTTTTTCAACTCACACATGAAAAATAAAATGATATTACATAATTGTGAACTCACAACTGATTTTTTCAACCCATACAACATTAAATAAATAAATAAAATGATATTGCACACATGCAAATTCACAAATGATTTTTCTTCAACTCACACAAGTGACAAAACAAAATGATACTTCCCACTTGTGGATTCATGAATGGTTTTTTTCAATCCACATAGGTGATGAAACATAACAATATTTCACACTTGCAATTCCATAGAAATCACATAAACAACTGAAAAAAAAGACAAATAATAACATCTTTTGAAAAGTGATGACCAAAACAAGAGAAAGAACATTTATCAAACCACTGTTGTAGTAACCATCATCACAACACCTCAAATTGCAACCATTAATATTTAGCACCAAGAAAACAAACACCGTGAAAACTACACGTAACAACTAAATCAACTTATAAAACACAATGATGATATCAAAACAAGAGGATGAATAATAATAACTTCATAAAAAAGTTAATAAATAAATTACCGATAAATATGAAGGAAAGATATTGGCGTAAAAAGCAAGTGGCATGATTTTTTTTAAAACAATAATAATAACAAACAAAAAAAAAGAAAAAAAAGGATCAATAAACAAAAAACACAAAATACAAGCCACACAAAGAAAAATCCTAAACTCTAAAAATTCACCTTAAATCCTTACTTTGAAACCAAAACCAAAAGTGAGTTTTTGTTTAAAACTTAATTTGATTTTGGTTAAAATCACAACTTGAAATTGGACCACAAGTTCAGTTTCAGTTAAAATCACAATTTGGAACTAGACCACAAATTCGATTCTATTTAAAATCACAATTTCAAATTAGACCATAAGTCTAGTTTCAATTAAAAACCTTTTAAAACCAAGAATTAATTTTCACCAATTCTAAAATCTCAATGAAACTTGTCAATTTTGGTTCTACTCAGTTCCAAAAGTGAATCCAAGTACAAGTAGGTTTCAAATACCCAAATCCAAAACCACCAATTCCTACTTGACAATTTAAGTACCAAACCAACATTCATACACACTTGCCAAAATAATGAGAAATTAGTAAAATAAAAAGTGTGATTTGTAGAAGGGTATTATCTGAGGCAAAAAAAAATGGTGGTGCCATGATGTTCCTAATAACACCTCATTTTATCCCGTATTCTTTGCCCAAAAGTTTTCCCTTCTCATCTATATAAATGAGCCAAAGAGGACACACCCCTAAACCAATGAAAATATGTTAAATAATGACTTGTGATGAATGTCTCCACTTTTTACATAAACCTTTTAACTATTTGAATAAGGATAATGCAAATAATGGGTGAGTGAAAGTCATGGAAATGTATCCTAAAACATTCCAAAAACAATTCTAATATATTTGGAAAGCACCTTATGCTATGAATATTCATCATAGAAAAGGAACAATCTTATGGCTATTTTTTTTATAGTGTAAGAAATTATGTTTCCTTTTAAGTGCAAGATCCTTTTCACTCTTAAAGAAACATGCATAAGAAGTAAGAACCTTCCCCTTCCAATTATGTTTAAGTTCATGATATGATCATCTTGTGCTTTATGATGGGTAAGCCCAAATGTGGGGAACATTTCCAAAATGGAGGGCCAAACTCACTATTGCCTCTTCCTAGGGCCTTTATTTTAGGAATGTGCTCGCCTTAATGTTTTTCCTTACATGCAAAGCAATTGGAGAAATTTTTTAATGTATTTGCAAAACACCTTATCTTTGTGAATACACCTCAATCTTGAAAGACAACAAATTTGTAAATGTTATTTTTCTACATCTCTTCTTGGAACTAAACTTCTAACTCCCATCATTCATTAGGTTCAAAATTGGCATCATTCATCTATTGTTTGGTATGCAATATTGAATAATGTTGTATTAAGTCATCATATTGCTCCAATCTATTTTTAACATATGTTGGGTTCAATCCTTGTTCCTCTCCACCAAATCATTTAGTTTTGACTTGGTTTTGTGCATCTTTTGCTTTAATTCATTTACCTCCATAACTACTTGCTCCTCGGCTTTCTTCATGTTGTACTGATTAAACTCCTTTATTGCAACCATGTTTTTCATTTGCAAAATTTGTACCGTCATCTTGTTAATTGTTTGTTTTCTAGTTTCCTATTCCTGCAGCCATAATTACTTCTCTCTTTCCAAGCCTTCAACCTTATGCTTATAGTTTATTAATGCTTTATGATATGCATGGTCTACATTAGTCCATGCTTCTTCATTTTGCCTCAATTCCATGCATTCCTTCTTTAACTTTGGAAATTCCATTAGCTTCCTTCTCATCTCCTTATGCTCCACGATTAGTTACAACATCTTCACATTGACTTTCTCCTCCATCTCCTTTTTCTATTTGTTCCAACTTTGCATACATTATCTTTACTTTTCATATCCTTGTTGTTCCTTGATTTATTTCAACAAACCTTGCTTCTCCTCTTCCATTATAGTTAATATGGTTTTGAATGACTTAACTTTCAAACCCAAATTACCCATCTTTAGACTCACAATTACCATTGCTTGAAACATTTCAGCAATTTTGTTGCCTAACACCTCTTCCGCTAGCTCCTTTACAAATTTTCTAGTATTAAATTTTTTGGTGTCTCCTCCTTAAATGCATCTTCTGATGGCATTCCCATGTCCCTTATCTACAAACCTAGATCCATATCCAACCTTTGCCCTTCTGATAATGATGGTCTACTTTGTGGTAACATTATGACAAGTGGTCTAAAATAATGCATTGGTGGTCCTAGCACCTCCATCTATTGTTCCTAAAATGAATGTGACTATTGTTGCTCCATTTGTGGTTGTGGGAGTTGTACCTCCATTGGAGTCTCCTCATGAACTACCATCTTAACATGAAAATCATATAAGTCATCCATTGCATCATATTATATTTGTTCATTTGTTCTTGTAGTGTTATTGTTATTTGAGGTGATATGCTCTTTTCTAATGTAATCTATTGCGACTATTGCCTCCTTTCTTACTCTTGTTATGAACCTTAATGTTTTTATGGTTTGGTAAGAACATGTCTAACAATTATTCTTGGAATTACAACCCCTAGTGGTTTGATACTTCCACACATTATTTGTTGAGGCCTAGTATCCTTTCCTAACTTTCTCCATTATTTTGATCCTTTTCCTACTTCAAATGTGTGCTTCCTTTTTTACAAAATTTTTGGAGATCCCGTTTTGCTATCCAAAGCCTGTTGCAATTCCTCCTTAGACCTTTTGGATGTCTTTTGAGTGTTTGTTGTTTTTTTTGCTGGAACCTTAGAATCCTCCTAAAACATATACCTAAATAATCTTTGCAGAACCAACGTCGACTGACAAATTTTTTCTTGTCTTCCCCTTTTCCTCTTGTTTACATTTTCTCATGCATCTTGGTCCATCTATCCAATTCATTGCACATATTATTGAATATGATTTGTGCCCAATCTACCTCAATCCCATCCTCTACTTTCATGAACGTCAATGCATTCTTATTATTCATGTAATTTATGTTCTCCCTTTAATAAATCACATATATAATTATAGGATATCTAACACTAATTGCCAATTGGCAATTTACACTTCTTAATGTTCCATTGGTCTACATTAGAAGTATGGTTCCTTCTAGTCAATGGTTAACAATGTGAATAACCCATTTGTTTCCATACCTCTAGTCTCTCCAATTGCTTAGAATAACTTTGTTTAGTTGGTGTAAAGAAATAGATGTTATTATCTAAGTTATTAATGCCCATTTTTGCAAGAGTTTGTTGATCCATCTTCCACCATTGAATTCTTCTATGTTTTGGTATAAATACTAGTAAATTTACCAAACTTAATTGAGATGATGATGAAATCATGAGTTGTTGTTTTACCATATGTGGTTGCACCATCTTCTATGGACTTTCTGTGGTTTGACCAACTTATTTGACAACTTAAAAAAATTTCCGAACTGCACCAATACCTCTTCTTCATCTTCTTCATTGGAATCCTAGATCTCCATAGGTTCATGCATTGTTGCACTAGGTCTAAGTTGCCACTTTCGCTTACCTTTTGAAAATTTTGTTTCGTAGCCTCTCCAACAGTGTGGTCTTGTTGTCTCTCCAATATCTTTTACACATTTAACCACTTTACTGATTTCTTCCATGAATCATTTCCCCTTTTCAGATTTGAATGACAATGGTGATGCCAAAGGTGAATGTTTTTTTAGTAACACAATGTTGTAAATTGGTTCGCTAGCCTACTTCTCCAACTCTGCCTAGAATTCCTTTTATCTTGCAAGAACTTCTACTACGTAATGCTCTTTTTCAATTTTCGACAATCTCTCATGCTCGACAACCTTCTATGTTTTTGTTTCTCTTGTAAATCTTTGTAGTTTTTCTATCGCACTCTCTTCACTCATATTATAACATTCTTAAAAAAACACAAAGTCATTTTGGAACAATGTCAAATGCAAGAAAGCTCAACAACCATTCCCTTGTCTTGTTTTTTTGTTTAGGGCAACCCATCATTTTTTCATTAATTGTTCATTTTGTTCATGCACCCCATTCCTTTCATGATGGCCTTGTTATTGTATGTCCACATGGGAGCAATTACTTTTAATCAATGGTTTGGAAGCATTCTAATCTTCTTTGCTTAGTTAAATGTCATCATCACCGTCTCCTTCATCCTTCATCATTTCCACCATGTATGTTGCAATTTTTTCCAACTCAATTGTATCATCATCTAATTTATCAGCGAGTTAGTTGATTTTTTTGATGACTCATTAGATTTGTTTGTGGTCCTACACATTGGTTTGTTATCGTAAATCGATAATCATCGTGGTGTTGTTTCATCATTTTCATCTTCGTCTATACCATTTTCCTCTTAAACTCCTCTCCATGGTCAATTTGTAGTCTATGGTTCCTCCCAATAAATCAATTCTTGTACCTCAAAATTTTGTACCTTTGATACAATAAATTGGTATGGTTTTAACTTGTCAATATTAACCAACACATGGTTAGGTTCAAAGTTAGTTATTGTGACCAATAAAACTATATTATTAAGTAACACATGTTATACCCTATACATTCCAAACCATTTTCTAGTGGACTTCCCCAAATGTGACTTATTCCCTTTTGGAAACCATAGAACAAAATCCTCAAACTTAAACTATTTTTTTATATTCTTTTGTTGACTCCACAAAGTTTTATTGCACTATTGAGTTCTTAATTTAACCTTAGATTACAGTCTATATTCCTACAACTTCTTTAATTTTAACACTCTACTTGTTAAAATTTTCACCAATTTTTTTTTTTTTTGTGTGGTTACTACTAATGATTGGCAAAATGCATTTTATAGGCATTAAAGGATGTAGCCCATACACTAACTAATATGGTGTGTACCATGTAACTACCTTATATGTTATATTAAAAAATAATTATAAGTAGTTGTTCATCCCAATCTGTTTTATTTTCATTAACTAACTTGGTCAATAATGTTCCTAATACCTTGTTATTGGACTTTGTCTGACCATTCTTCTATGGGTAACAAGAAATAAAACTAACATGTTTCAACAAGAAATGATCTATCAAATTTTTTATAACATCATTTATAAAATTCACCCCTTGATCTGTAACTATAGTTAGTGGATATCCAAACCTCATGAGAATGCACTCATATAAGAACTTTGTTATTATTGTTGTAGTATTTATCCTTAACACTTTGGCTTCCACCCATTTGGTTGCATAATTTGTGGCCACCAATATGTATTTATTCCATGTATATCGTCTTGTTGATTTGATTAGTCCCATAAAGTCCAAGCCCCATTTCATGAATGGTTATTCAGGAAAAGTTATTAATTTGGCCAAATTATGTGTAGCCAACCCTCTAATGCACTAACATGCATCACACAATCTGCAAAAATCACTAACATTTCTATACATTGTGGGCCATTAGTACCCTGCATTAAAAAATTTCTTCTATGTGACTTCAATTGCAAAATGCCTTCCTTTTGCTCCATCATGCAACTCCTTCATGACCTTTTAAACTTTTGTGGCTGACAAACACCTCTTCAATATGTCGTCCTACCCCATTTATACAAAACTTCATTTTTAATTATAAGGGGTTTAGCCTTCTTAGTTAACCATTGTTTTTGCCATGTTGATAAAGACTTTTCCATTTGTCTTGTTTGTAAAAACATTCTAACATCATTCAACCATTATGGTTGTGTGAAAAAAAACTAACATATGTGGTCTATTTTGGTATTCTTGAAGGTTGTATGACATTAGGTAATTTGGATAAAGCATATGTAACTACATGAGTCTTGCCTAGCTTGTATACCATTGTGAAATCATACTCTAAAAAAATAGGTAACCACCTAGCTATTCTATTTGAAACCTATGGTTTGTTTACCAAATAAACTAAAGCCATATGATCAACATAAAACACAATTTTATTTCCCAACAGATAATGCCTAAACTTATGCAATGCAAAGACCATAGTTAAGGCTTCTTTTTATGTGGTACTATAATTTTTTAATGCACTATTAAGAAGTCTAGAAGCATACATTAATGGTTAATCATTCTTCCATGTTATATTTTATGCCAGTAAAGCTCCCACATCCAATAATGATGCATTTGTGTGAACATGGAACTCCATGTCCCAATTTGGTGTATTAAAATTGGTGTTTCAATATATATTTACTTAATAAGCTCCCAATTTTTTTAACATTCATGTGTCCACAAATTTTTTTTATCTTCTTTATGAGCTTCATAATTGGAGCCATGATTGCTGAAAATTCTTAATAAAACATCTGTAAAATTGTGCCATACCATTGAAAACTTGAATTTGTTATGAATTATGTGGTACAAGCATGTTCATTATGGCCTGGATTTTATTTGGATCAAGTAACTTGCCTTCCTTTGATATAATAAATTCAATAATTATTCTAAATAACACCATAAAAACACATTTTTATGAGTTTAAATTGATGTTGTATTCCTTGCACTTTTGAAAACATAATTTGAACTTCTGCAAATGAGTTTCAATGTCATTGTAAACTATAAAATCATTAGAAAAATCTTCATAAAAGCATCTAGATATTTCTAAATGCTTTTATTATTGCTTTTTGAAATGTTGAAGATCCATTCTTCACTCCAAATGGCATTATTTTCTAGATGAAGGCTCCTTGATGTATTACAAATGCCATTTTATATCTATTTTTTTATGTTATAGAAATTTGATGATATCCAAAACATCCATCCAAAAATGAATATGCCTCACACCCTACCATTATGTTTAGTACATCGTTTGTGAATGGTAATGGGAAAGGGTCCTTTTTAGTTGCAACATTCAACTTTTTGAAGTCAACACATATTCTAAACCTCCCATTGTTTTTTGGTACTACAATAATCAATGACAACTAGGTAGCCTCTTCTACAGGTTATATGAAACCTACTACCAACAATTTATCAATATCATGCTTAACTGCCATTGCATAATTTGGATTCAATTTGTACTTGGCCTGATATGCTAGTGGTATGGTTGTATCCAATTCTATTCGGTGTTGATCCAACTTTAGTGGAATACCCTTTAAATCTTTATAGGTGATATGCTAGTGAAGACATCCTTGTACTCTTACAATAGTTCTTTTAATTCTCGCACTTTCTGTGGTCGAAAGTTTGAATTCACCTTCACCATTTGAGGTTCTTTTTGAATTCCTAGATTCATATGTGCCAATTGTTATTTTTTTATGAATGTCCATCCTATTATTTGTAACCTTTGAGCCTTGACCTTGGCTAGAGTTTCGTCAATCTAAACATTTCATGGTTAATGTTTATAATATGTTTATGGATATACCTTATCCTCAAAAGTAACTTTTGGCTCATATCTATTTATAATTTATCCCTTGACTAAATTGAATTTTGTACTACTTCTTTCTATACTATGGTTCTAAACTTCAATATATGTGTGGGTCTAGATTATGTGGTTTCTACTAACCGAAAATTTTCTGGTAGACTAATTGTGCTTATGGAAACAATTTTGGCTTTGTAGCAAATATGACATCCTCCTTTTCATCTGTGATGCCATTCTAATAATCATAGCATAACAACATTTTTGACCATTTCACTTTTACTCCTAGGTGCTTAGTTATTACTATAGTTTTAACCGTGCCATTACCTTGAGTTGTTATTGTGTTGTTCCCCCAATCATGGGCTATTCTAACATCCCACAACCATGGTCTCCCTAACAACATGGAATAATTAGCATCTATCACATTGTTCTATAATACAGTAAATGTAATGACATAGGGTATGTCGTGAACATATATCTTCAAATTGTGGATCAGTCCCACTAGCTTTGTAGTAGTCTAATTTAGCATCCTTAGATTATATGGTGTAGGTTTAGGCTTTGGTAACCCTAACCTCAATCTCAATTGTTTTGTAATGATATTAACCCTAGACCTTCCATCTAACAAAACATACTTTACAATGTTTTTCCTAATTTGTACTTAAATAACCACCATATGGTTATCAATAGTTATTATTGTTGTGGTTACTTTTGGTACTACAAATGGTATTGTTTACTTTGTTATTAATTTAGGTACAATCTTGGCTTATTTGGTTTTTGCCAAATATATATTTTCAACTTAGGAGCCATTTTTAGTAACCATCCCAAGTTCAAAGTATAACTTGTTTCCAACATCTATTTACTGATATCATGAATTATTTCTTTTACTGATATCAATTTACTTTGGGAAACTATAGATTCCCAATGTTTTAAAAGTTCTATAGAAGGTGTAGTGTTGGGCATACCCAACCACATTGTGTTCCATCCCTTTATCAAATTAGAAGATCTATCATCGGTAACTTGTGTTTTTTGTAAATGTTGAATTGTCCCTACCATTGTTTTCTCAATTTTTCTTCCTTCCAATCTATAATATTTTTATTCTTCCTTGGTTTTTTCTCTTGGAACACCTGTTTTTTTATAATTTTATTTCTTGTCGCAACATTGACATCTATTACATTCACATATGCAGTGACTGTATTGACCTCAAATACCATTTTCTTGTATAAGCTAAATGCATTTTTCCCTTGGAACATCTTTTGCATTGCTCCAAACTTGGGACAATTTGTTACCTTATGCCCATTTAAACCACATATGTGGCAAGCATACACATTATTCTTCTGACCCTTTTGAAGTTATTTAGTAGCTTTTGTTGCTGCTACAGTGGGTTCCTCCTTCTTCTTGCCTCTGCACATCTCCACATTGTGGTTCTTTCATCCACAATTTTGTGTAATGTTTGCTAGTCTTTCCTGGTTCCATCTATGGTTTCGTTGTAATTACAGATTTAAAAATCTATGGTATTGACAATGTACTTTGAACCTCTACAAGTGTCATGCCTTTTTCACATAACAGAGCCACTTCCTTATGAAACTATAATATGGTCCTCTTCATGCTTGTAGTTGTAATCTTCAAATATAACTGTAATCTTGTTCAAAACATAGTGGTCAAAAAATTGTTTATGGTTGGTGTTTGCAATCCATGAGCCAACTTTTGAATGGGCTCATTATACACTTCAACCCATTCAATCTTTCCCTATTTACTATTTTTGAGCTCCATGTAAATCTATTTGTCATTTTGTGTCTTTCGATGACATTTACACAATGTTGAGTGAGCTTAGAAAAAATGCAATTCAAAATTTTTGACATGTAATTATGACACCAATTTAATGTCATCTCTTTCAATGTGTAACTAAATGCGTTAATGATGTACTCCTTTGAAGTTTCGCCATTCGCGTGAATAATTGCTTACATGAAACACTCACATGAGCATCTAGATATGCATATTTCTTGTAACCTAAATATTTTAGAACTAATTGATATGGTTTGGCCACTGAGCCCCCTGCTCCAGTATTCATTTTCAACCCAATCCTTTGCCTTTCATAGTTTAATGGAATTGGTGGTGGCCATCCCACACATTTGTTAGCTTGTGTTGTCATGATTGATGTTATGTACACTGTCCAAGGTTTTGAAATGGGTATTGTTACCCTACTCGAATCTTCAAAAATTTGGTCTATGCATCTTCCAATTTAAGTAGTTATTGGTATGTGGTATGTAGCTTGACCATTCTCATATTGATTCCTTCTTTTGGATGGTTTAACCTTTGTTCTAGGCTTACAAGCTACAACAACTATTTATGGCATCATGATCTAATCAATTATTCTTGTGAAATAATAGTAGGTATTTGAGGTATCCCATTCATCATCCTAAGCCTTACTGATGATGGTGTAAATTCTTTGGACATCCTAGCTTCCAATTGTATAACATTCATTTACACTTTCTACTATTTAGAATTTAGTCTAAAGAAAATGGTTATGCCTAGTCATACTTTGAGAATTATGCACTCTCGTTATGTTCTATACAAATTGTGCTTCACTTAAACCAAGTTCCTACAACTTATTTTCAAACCATTGCGGATTTGTTCTCTCGTCTTTGGTTGTTTTACAAAATCTATTTCTAACATCTATTGTCCCACATATCTAACAAATCCATCCCTCACTTCACTATCAATCTATGGACATCTTGTGATGACATGTCCTCTGACTCTATAAAAAGCACAGATTCTAGAAATAGTATGAACCAACGTGGTTGAATCCTCATAATTATAACTTTTACATTTTGGATTTCTTCTATTTCTTTCGAGTCCTTTGTTTCTATTGTTCGTCAAAACTGATAATGCCTCTTCCAAAACATTTACATGTGCATCATTATACACAAAATTTGTTGAGTAATTTTTATCTACCCATTTTAGAATACTAGGATTGTAATTATCATCCACTTCCTAGTTTTCTATTGGTTCATGATATTTTGGTGATGCTAACTAGTACACAAATGGTATACTTGTGCATCTATTGTAATCACTCCACCGACAATGCACAAATTTTGGACTTGAAGAATTTCCAAGGTCCATCAATAACAATTTGTCCCTTGGATTTTTATTGTCCCCATGTTCTTGAATAGTCAATGGTGCTTGGAAAGCATGAATACCTTGATCCCCATTACTTGATATTGTCTTCTATAATTAGGATGTCTTTGTGGACCTCATATCCATACTTCTTGTCTCATTCCCGTTCTTATTGAAGACATTGATGTCTTGTAGGTAGTTCTTCTATTCATAAACTTTTGGGTTCCAAAACTGTACCCTTATTTAGCATTTCATACATCTCTTGGTCTACATTTCAATGTTCTTCAAAATCAAAAACAATGTTATCTTGTTTGGCTTCTTGGTCCATTTGCCTTTGCAAACTTTGAGTCACCATTTGATTCATATTGTCATGCAAATCTTAAATTCCCTTGGTTTTTTGATAAACTATTTGACATAAGTCCTTATAGCCTTTATCGCTTAGACCTCCGTTTGTTGTTTGTCCAAAAAATTCAGAAATTTAATTCTTCAAAATTTTTTTTTTTCCTATTCTAATTTGTTGAAATCTATATAAAACAACGATTTTAAAAAACTCCAAACTGTTCAATAATTGTTGCTATTTTTTGCGTCAAAAAACAATTGTCCTTGAGATGGTCACCAAATGGTAGGTGCAAATTCTATCCTAGAAATGCTCATTGCCTATTTAGAACATAGATAATTCCATTCAATGTTCCATTTCAACACTTAAAATATGTGGTTTTATTATGCAAACAATTTTGATGGACTATTTTTACACAATTTTCTCCTTACAACTATTGTTTCTTCTACTTAGTTCTATTTCTTTACTTAAATAGAATTTGTGGTCAAAATATAGTTAGATTTATTAGAAACCCAACACACAACAAATACAAAATTTAAAAAATCCATTTTTCTTCATCAAATTTACAATTTTCTCTTTATTTAAAATTGAACATATTTGTAATTTTAGAAGATAAAAATTAGAGCTAGAAACATGAAAAAATTGTGATTTTTTAATACCAACAAAATTCTAAACTCAAAATGTGTCTTTGTTTAACTCTAGCAACTCTCTCCCCTAACTCTATGCAAAAAACAATCACTTAAACTCCAACAATTTCCAGAATCTCATCCTAGATCACTTCCCTTCGAAAATAATTCAAAATTAAAATGTTCAACAATTTTAATTCTATCTAACTCCTTCACTACTTTGGTTGATCCCTATCATTCACTTGATTTATTTTGTCCTGATTAATCATTGGCATACACCAGGTAACAATTTTTTGGAAAATTTAGTAGCCATAACAAAAAGTTGAGTGGTAGACTTTTGAAATATAAACTACCCTTTTTGTAACCTTATGTTCTTACATCAATTTCTATTTGCACTTTTCTGTTACTCACATTGCACTTTAGGGTTTAATGTTAATTTGGGAGACCCATTTGTTTTTTTTTTTCTTTTCAAAGGTGTGTGACTTTTTCAACTTGGTAGAGAAATTGGGGAAGAATGCATAAATTGTAAAGCAAACATTTTGATTTTAGTGGAGAATGTGTGGATCTCTTGATTTGGCATTAGGAGATTGTACATGGCTTTATGGCTTTAGGGCTTCAGAAGTGATATGTATCAAAGTCCAATTGTTTCAAACCTTGGAAGTATAATTGGGCATATTACGAAGCAAACATTTTAATTCTATTATTTTGATAATTTGAAATATAATCTTTCAGATTATGAAGCAAACATTTTAATTTCATTATTTTGATCATTTGAAATACAATCTTTCAGATTATGAAGCAAACATCTTAATTTTATGGACCCAAAAATGGATGTTCTATATGAGCTTATTTGGAAGGATGAATTTGGTATGACATGTAAATTCATTTGGGGGGGGGAGGGGCAGAGGGATTTAATTGGAAAATGCTCAAATTATCCTTTAGGAACATAATCAATGCTCCAAGAACAAATTTAAAGATGTGTTATACAATCAAGATCCCTTCAAATGTTTCATAGTAAGCAATGTTGAATGGCTTTGTGTAGATCACATTTTTTCATTCTTCATCCGAGCATTGATTATGGTATTCAAGACAAATTATAGTAGTACCTTCATGGCTTCAACACAAAATTATATTATTTTTTGAAATGTTAAATTTATTAAAAATAATATTTTTGGAGGTTTGGTGAAGGAAAATAAAAAAATCTTTTGAAATATTATAGACTATTTTATTTTCCAAAATGAAAGTTTCAAAATGTAATTATTCAATAGACATGTGTCAAAGCCGCCAAGGTATTGTGGTATCATTCATTCAAATGATGTACCTGTCCCACCTCATTTGGCTGGACAAGTTCACACCCAACAATTGATAGACTAGATGAAACAATTGATCATAAAAATATAAGTTTGTTATACATACATTCATCTATGCAAGGTTACAAAATATCCATCCCAACCCATACTTAAATGGCTAGGTATGTTAAAGTCTTATAGACCCATGATGGTTATCATGGCATTCATGCAATTATTCCTTGTTGATAGGTTATTTTTCTATGTATTTTGACATAAAGAATGTGGGTTGGTGGTTACCATCAAAGCTTTCACAATGGATATCACTAGTTCAAAACTCTTGGCCATTTGAGGATAAGTAACCTCATATATGAACCTTTGGAGACCCAATATAAATTTTCACACAATCCAAACGACATCCTTTAATTGTGCAATGCATTGGAAACCCCATACAAGAATTTGGAATGGATGAACATACTCGGGAGCTTTAAACCCTTTAAAGGGTAAAATTAACTAGGGTTGAGGAAATGAGCATTGGATTAAATTATCATTCACAAGTGTAACAATTCTTGAAGGAAAAAGGAAATATGTACCTTGACCCAAGCATAAGACTTAAACTAATTTGTAAAATTTGTAAGTATTCTTACACTAACTTGCTAAGGAAAAATGTGTAATGAACCAATTCCCAAGAGCTCTCGGTTCCAACTTTTGGTTCACAACAAACACAATTATATAGCAAATTGAAATCAAGACCTATATCTACCCTCCCACCCTAGATGCATTCAAACTTTTTGCACTTACATGAGGCTAGTGTAAATATATGTCAAAAACACTTACATGGCCCCTCCTAAATGTTTAGGAGCGTGTAAGTGTATATATTATATAACTTTAAGGATTATATCCTCTTGTAAATCCATATTAATTAGTTTTGCATGCATTTCAAAGGTCAATTTTATTTTTTTGAACAACAAGCCACTTTGATTGGCCCTTCATAAAAAATAATGATATTTTCATATTCCTCAAACATTAGCATTTTCTATCAATATGGGACTATGGTGGTATTATTCTAAAAAATATTTTGAATGCAACATTTTGTCCTGCCTCATTTTTTGAGTAGAATTTTTATTTTTAAGTTCATTGATCGTTTGCCTAAACTTTTACAAGAGCTTAGATACTTATTGTGATTTATATTAATTAATTAAATTAGTTGTCGTGTATCTGAAAGCACAAATGTTTTGATTTTTGATTTTCTTTTTTTTGCAATGGGCCATTTGGTTGACCTATCACCAAAAAAATAAAATGAAATCACCCCCTCCCCAAGTAAAAATCACATTTTAATTTTTTTTCTCATAACCATGTAAAACCATATAAATCTATTTGATTTACATGGCATAAAATAGATTTACACGATTCTACACTTACAAAAGTGTAAATAAATAAATGTCATTATGGGATTTACACTTACATAAAACACGAGTCCTAAACTCTTTGTGCAAATTGTGTGAAATTTGTTCTTCATTCGTAAATTTTTGCATATAAATGGCATGTGATTAAAACACAATTTTCATTGGACATTCTTTCAACTTACTCGAGAATATTGTCCCATCTCTTTGCAATTTCTTTCTTGTCTCCCTCCCCGAAAAAGAACAAAAAATGGGCCTCTTCCATGTACGCTACTTTAGTAAAATTTATATTTTCAATTAACATTTTATTTTGAACACTACCCCCACCTTGACATGAATCTTATCAATATTATAACCGTTACATTTAGAATCAGCAGTCAAAAAAATTGACCCAACCTTTGAAACTAACAATTTTAAAATTTTTTCAAAGTACTCCCTAAAACTCCAAACCAATCAATTTTTTTGACAAAGAAATTGAGAAAAATTTGAAAAAACATTTCTAGTGTAAATTCAACAATTTTGATAAATGGAGGGGTGGAAAAACATTGGAACCAATATGAATAATCTATTTTATAATACACACTAAACTAGATGATTCCTAAAAAAAATCCAAGAACCGGCCAACACCAGTTGGCTTATAGTATTGAAAAAGTGCAAAGAATTTGCACAATTTCATATGTCAAAGATATAAAATAGACTAAAAAAGATTAAAAATTTTATGGGGCCAATTTTAGTTCTGATTAGATTAAAATAAATAAAATGGGACCCCACTTCAAATCTGGTTTTTAATGTAAAGGTCAGATTTTACTCTGGTTTTTTTATAAAAAATTCAAATCAAGTCAATTTTCGGTTCTAAGGTAAGTTAGGTAGATTCCAGGTAACCTCGCAACTACATTTCACAACATCAAACATCATTAATTTTATTTTAAAAAGCAATGAAAATAAATAAATAAATAAATTCAGATTGTTACAAAATATTGACAAGGCTTAATTAAGTGGAATTAACTTATTTCTAAGCTCTAAAATTATATTAGTAGTTTCCAATGAATCTATATCATTCTTTGTATGTCAATTGATTTCATGTTTTCATGTTCCATGCACTGGTATGTCAAATTTGAAATTTGTCTCTTACCACATTGAATTCAGTTCTCAAAATCCCCCTAACTCACTCCCAAATCTGCCCTCCAAATCATCCCTCAAAAATCCCCAAATGCACCCCCCTCTTTGCTCCAAACCCGTCCTCAAATGTACCCTCCAAAGCATTCCCTCAGAGACCCCCTCACATGCACCCACTTTTAGCCTTCAAAACAGCTCCCAAATCTGCCCTCCAAATCACTCCTTCAGAGACCCCCAAATGCACCCCT
>Ga0116229_10007224_pt1 | contig 17657 bp, 14 predicted proteins | sample S1TSphgellanicum_3_FD_87313 | JGI IMG/M metagenome (GOLD analysis project Ga0116229, IMG submission 87313) | Host-associated microbial communities from peat moss isolated from Minnesota, USA - S1T2_Fc - Sphagnum magellanicum MG | ecosystem: Host-associated > Plants > Peat moss > Unclassified... | reverse complement strand
CCTAGTCCCATCCCGGAGCTCCAACACGCCCCTCTACCCCTCAAAGTGTTGTGAGCTAGGGAGCGTGCTCCGACTCCTCCTTTTCCGTTGCTTTCTACTTGGGTTCACATTTGAGCCCTTTAAAGAATTAGGAGTGCGTCGTGCTGTGTTTTGAATCCATGTGATTAATGAATTTTTTTTTTCCTCTACAAATGTTCAAAGCAAATGTTCTAGATTATCCTTCCATATTTTAGATATCAATTCAATTTTTGTAAATTTTTACTTGGATTAACATCTCTTGATTTTCAAGGAAGTTGTTTATTTATGTCCATTTCCATCCATCTAGGTCTGCATAACTGTTTTCGATCATATCTTCCTATGCCTAAAAAATCCTAAGAGTCGTGTGTCTACCAATTGTTGATTCTTAGCATGAATGGTGTGATGTGTTATTTCCCAAAATGTGTTGTTTTGCACAGCAATTGTTGTGTGAGGGGGGGCAATATTGACATTAACAAATTAAAATCAAGAGTTAAAGTGCAACATTTTCTTTTTTGAGCATTTAAAAAGTTTTATATTGTAATTTGGTCTTGTATGTTATTGGAAGATGTGATGCAAGTTCTTCCTTTGTTGGTGCCACAAGCACTTATTGATCAAATTTTTTATATTTGGGGATGTAAATAATGCACTAGGACCTTGGGTCAGCTCATTGCAAGGACATATTATTAAGGATTTGAATTGTGTGTAATTTGCATGTCAAGGGCTACCCATGGGAAAGAAGACCAAATGTTGTTCATTGATGATGAACCAAGCAAGGGCCTTCAAAATTCAAGTGTAACAGTCTTTTCATTAAGTCTTTTAAAGGACATAAGTTGTCAAAGAATAAAGTTCAATTGTTGGACCTAACATCCTATTTGTGGCCAACATTGGTTGGATTATCATTGGCGAGGACAATTGGTGTCCATTATGAAATCATTGTCATATATACAAAGCCTTGTTTGACTTTTTTTTCACTGATTTATTATTTGTTCATGCAATATATGAAAATGACATTACTCAACTTCCTTTAGGTATGAACTCTTCTTATACCTAAGGCAAATTAATTTAATGTGTTTTCTTTATTCACCCCTAAATTATGTTTACTTATCCGATAATTGAATTTTGCTTATAGTTGGTTTGGATTATTGTTTACAGACGATGTGACATTGTTTATAGCTCTAAAGGGTACAAAATGATGTTCTCCAATTGGACTTCTATTTCAAGAGGGTGCCAATGTAGTTGAGTATCTAACTACTTTTAAATCACAATTATCATAATTGTGCTAGTAATAGTATGCTAGCAAATGATGATTTTTTTGGGATTTCAAATTTCCATTCCAAGTTTCCTAGTTTTTATTTCAATTTAATGTTTTATTATATAATTAAAAATTATTTGAAATGATGTATCTTTCATACTTTCTCTTTTATTTTGGAAATGCTCTAAATCTTTCAAATCATGTTGAGTCCTCCATTTTGATTTTTTATCACATGGTGACCACCATGTATTAGTTTTATTTTATTTTTTCTTGTGTGATCTACACAATATTCATATTATCCTTATAAACCCTCTTTTATTTTGGAAATGTTTTAAATCCTTCAAATCCTTTTGAGTCCTCCACTTCCATTTTTTATTACATGGTGACCGTTCGATATTGGTTTTATTTCATTTTTATTTTTTTTATCTACACAATATACAAATTAACCTTATTTCATGTGATTCTCATTATCATTATTAATAATGATAATATGCATTGAGCTTGTTGGCCACTAGGTTCAATTTGCAATTTTGAATTTTTTAAACTATCCAAATGGTTTTAAATTATTTTTGGTTTTCTCCAAAATCAAACATTTATTAAATACATGTTATGATGTCGGATAATGTTGTGATGTTTCCTTTTTATTAAATTTATTTACATTTAATGCATGTATTGTGTGTAAATTATATATTTTTTCATCTATTTATATAAGTAGATGAAAATATATATAGTTTACACACAATGTATGCACTAAATGTATTCAAAGTGCAAATAACACCTATGATGAGCCAATCAAAAGGCTCAAGTGACCAAAAAATAAATATGATTTTATTTCCTACCTATTTAGACCTACCTACCTACCTAAGCTTCTAGCTTAGGTTTCTAGGCTACCTATGTTTAGGTTATGTAATTTAGGTAGCCTATTTTTGTAGCCTAACCTAGGTTGTTAATTAGGGTTTTAACCTAAGTAAGGTTTATAAATTATGTTAATAAATAGGTAGCTAAATTTTCAACATGGTTTTATTATGTTTAAACACATGTTTACATTTCATAAGTCAATAAATACCTATTATTTAATTATATTTTCCCATTGTAGTAATAATAATCATGGTAGTACTAAAAATCACATGACTAATGGCAGAAGTTATTATGACCATGTGTATTATTAATGACATAAATCACAAGCCCAACTTTTGTCATGTTAATATGTGATCCATGTTACCACAAATATAATAATATGTGTAATAATATATGCCACATTTTGGCCTAGTGGACTATCCAAAAATTTAAATAATAATCAACTTTTGTGTGCACATGTGTTTGATTTTCTACCAAACGTTTGGAAATTATTTTTAAAAAAAAATTAATTAATACAAATTTCCTTTTCTTTGCAACCCCAAAACCTAAAATTGTCAAAGTTCTAGCATTTCTTTCATGAAAAAATATTCTTATACATTATTTAACATAGAACATGGAACATATGTTTTTCTATTTATGGTTTAAATATGTAAAGATTTAAATAATTTTTTATTATTATTTAAAATTATTTAAAATGTCAAAATTGAGTTAGGGTTTTTGAACTATGTTTCAAGACATTTAAGGAAATTATTTTATAATGAAATTATGATTCTTCTTAACCATAATTATTTAAATATACATTTTTACTTAACAAAAAAATTAAAATCATGTAACATGCATTATGGTATTCACAATGGCTAACCAAAACTTTGATGTTCATTGTGATTTTGGAGCAAGTCATTTAGTGACCTTAATTGAAAATATGCCCTTTTGACTTATGTTAGACTTGTTGCCATTTAAGGTTGATGGACAAAGTGCACACCTCAACAACAAAGTTGTCAATGTTCTTGAATCTTCACAACTTTAAATGATCCTTTTTTATTCAATGTCTTGCAAACCCCAAAAGAAGTCCCAATGCTCATTGATGTTATTAAAACCCAAAAGCGTTGTTGCCAATGGTCAATATTTAAGATTAAAAGTTTTGATTCTTGAATTATAACAAAATCCTCACATATATGCACCATGACATGGCACTAGAACTTGGCAAACACTACAACAATTTGCCAAGTGGAAGTGAAGAAATCTCTTGTGAAGAAGACAAAATAATTTTCCATGGAGAAGATGGAGGATGATTGGTTACAAAACCTTGCATTTTGAAATGCAAGATGTAGTCATTCCATCCTTAGCCATCTATGGTTGTGCCTCCATGAGATCTATGATGAAGCCCTTCCTATGATCTAATATCCACAATCGTGGTGGATCAAGTGAAATAATTCTTTCTTTGAATAAAATTTTCCTATTTACATTTTGTAGACCCCCTCCCTTATCATGGAGCCGTTTGGTGAAACTTTGTTCTAAAAACTAATTATTTGTAAGATTGTCATTGATTTGATTTCATGATCTACTTTAAATTTTGTTTTATTTTGATGGTGAGGTTTCGGGTTTAGTGAATAGAGTTGGTTTGATTTTCAAGGGCTTCATCGATTCCAAGAGCCTATGTCAAAGGTGGCTAGAACTTAGGGCTAATGCATAGAATTCAAAAGAAGTGTGAAAGTATTTTTCATTTGTTAAGAAACACAAAAAATCAAAAATTAAAAAATAATCTCAATCCTGGATTATCTCAATTCAAAGACAAGGTCAATCATCATTATAAAATCTTAACCCTAACCTTCAATAATTGATCATTTTGTGTTGTGTTTGAACACCCAAGTTACCATAATGCAAATATCATGTCGAAATAATCAATCAAATTGAACTTAATAAGTTTCTAGAATGGCACAAACACAAGCAATAGCATACAATGCGATTGATTAATGTTGAACCATGGACACACACAACAAAAGATCACATTTGCTAACCAATTTGACCACATCCATTGAATTACCAAATGCATTCAAACATGATGCAATTAATTGCACACATCAAACAACATGATGATCTAACCAATGGAATTCTCACCATTTGGTGATTTTTTCCAAAAAGGCCAAAGATAAGTGTTTTTTGAGTTTTGTAAATGCCAAATTTTGAATTGGTTTTCAAAAAATCACCAAATATTATACTATGTCCTACTAGCTAGCCAACAATATAGACTAGTGTTTAAATATTTTTACTTTTATAAAAAATATTGCCAAATTTGGCTAAATCATCAAATGGATCATTGCCCTTTTTGGGTACATCACAAAACAGAAAAAGAAGAAAATATTGCATCCAACAACATTGCAACAAAGTCAACATCCAACATTATGGATCCAACATCCAACAATACGTTGTCATATCGAAGTTCAAATGATGAATCCATCCATACTATGCAAACCAAGCCACACTCGAATTCGGTTGTAGAACATAGTTCTAACCAACCTTCCCAGTATGTGCTTTCTCACACTAGTTGCTAATGCAAATAAACTAAACTTGACACATGAAAGGTGAAATTGATGGCTGTAGAGCTTGCACCATACACAATACCTATAGTGAATGAAATGTGATAGGTGGTGTAGATTCAAAAGCAAGAAATAGGGAGAATGAGAGGCAGAACGTCAGAAGGTGCTAGGATTGTGCTCTAGTGGTACTGTTGAATATCATACTTCACAATTCGCTTTGCCTCGCATGCCCCCTTATAATCAATAGGTGATTTGCCAACACCAAAAAACTTGATTGTTGGAAAGCCTTTAATTTCATGTTCATGTTACATTGAACACCACACTTTCAAGTAGCAGCAACAAAGCTGTGATCAAACACATTGTTCACAATCCAAACCCTACAACACTCCCACTGAAATGCCAACTGACAAAGGGTCTGAAATTTTCCATCTATGTGGATGTAATATCAATGTGATAACAGACACAAGTTCACAAAAGCCATAAGTTAAACCAACAATGTTTCTCAGTTCCACCCAAACACAGTAAGAATGAGTGGTATAATCACAGAAGTGTCACAAATAAGACTACGACCATTGACTTCATTATTTACACTGGGAGTAGAGAAGTGCAGAATAACCCACTCAAAATTAAGGGAAAACAACTATAAGTTTCTCTTTGGATTTAAAAAAAGCAACAGGAATTCTAAGTCAGAAAGCCAGCTAGTCATCAATACTAAGAAAAAATCAATAGTATCTCATACAAGCTGCAACAAACTTGTGAGGGTCAAGCTACTTGAGCTTGCCCCTGGATCTAATCCTATGACAGCCAACAACTGCATCAATCCTGACGTTGATCAATTAGGGTGCTTTCAAACTTTGGAGACAATACAAAAATTTGAAAATTGTGAAAGATCAGCATGTCATTTGGGCCAAAGCACAATGAGTGTCAACATCCACTGCTCCCACTGTCACAATGCCTTTCAAGGCAGTTCAAACTTTCTCCCATTGAGGTGCCAAACTTTTATAGTGACCACACCAGTTTGCAAATAATTCCACCAACACCACTCCATCTGCTTGTAGCACCTGTGCTAGTCAATCATGTTGTGCCACCCTTTCAGCAACTATCTTTGCAAGTTGTGTTTGCCAAGCATTGACAATATTGATTTTCAGCTGAAAAAGACAGTAAAACAAAGCCACTACAATCCAAACAATGAAATCATTATATATACAAAAAAAAGGTTCATACTTGAAATATTTTGGCTCATTTACATTGTAAACTACTTCAATACATGATTGGGGTGGAAACATTCATATGTAATCTCATAATTTAAATCATGATTTTTCTTTTCCCCTTTCTTGTAAACTTTCTTTTGAACATGATTTAACATCCATCTATGGGTTGGCAAAGGGGTCAGCTAATGCCATATTTGTCTTCCCTCTTGTTTTCTTGTCATTAACCCTTACACCTATATTTACCTAGCACAATCAACTGTGGGGGCACCAGAGGCCAAATTTGATTTATGTAGTGGCCCATCATGAAAATTCTTCATCCTAATTTCCTCTTGAAAACCAATGCCATGGTTAAAATACTGATCGATAAGCAAGATGAGAATTCCAATGAGAGCACGTCGCCTTTTTAGTGTAGCAAGTGCACACTTTTATTATTTTGTTGCCCTAGAAAATGTACTTGCTACCCAATTCTTCATTTGGTTTATGCCTTGATATGATGAAAAAGATGATGTGATGATGATGATATGAAAATGCAAATAAGATGGTAAATGGAAAGTAACAATTGGTGATATGATAGGGAATTATCAAATTGATGATCAAGAGAAATTTGTTTTAGTAACAACATTGGAAATTGTATAGGAACACAGACATGCACACTTGTCTCAAGTAATCAATTGCCCACATTTCCCATCACAGCCACCACACTCCCAAAGTGTAAGTATCAATCATGTTGGAATAACTAAGAAATTGTCATTTCTCTTTTATTTTTATATCCTTTTGTCTATATATGTTGTTTGATATACCTTTCCTTCTTTGATCTCGTTGTTGCCATATGTATTGGAATGCAAAAGTTGTTGTGCAAAAGTCATGAAGTGGGAATGAAGGCTTGGTGTTTGTTGTCTACTTGTTTTTTTGAAGTGGTCTAATTTGTGATTGTAGTTTTGGTTTGTTTTTGGGTAGATGAAAAGTTCGCTTTGTGATCACAAAGAGAATTGAGTTTGCCTAAAGTGACAACATGAGAGCTCCACATTGATGATGTTGGAAGAATCTCACATGTACAAAGCACATTACTTCTATATGCTCACACTTTCATTTAAAATTATTAGGTTATTGTTACTTTTTTGTTGTTCAATTTATAATGTGAATATGGAGAATTCTTTGTACTCACAAAAGTTATCCTTTTGTGATGAAATATGTGCTTTTATGGAGTCTAGGGGAATCTAAAGCATGATAAGAAAAATTGATCTTATTAAAATTTGAAAAAAAATGGTTGCTAGCATATGAGAGATAAATTAACAACACAATAATGTGGACTATGTGTTGTTGAATGTGCATATATCTTCATATGAATGTCTTCTTGTATATGTTTCAATATAGTGACATTGTCTACTATATGCCAACAACAATGGCCAAATAATTGTGAAGGTAGAAGGTACTTTAACATTCAATGTTACAAACCCTAAACAAATTTGGGGCTCTTTGTTTGAAAAATTACTATCATGTGTTGAAGCATTCAACCATGCAATTGACTTAATATATGTTTAGGTAGCAATTGGCCACAATAATTTCAGTAGATACTTCCATATTACATTTCCATATTTAGACAAGGGGCCTTTTGAAGGATTTAAATATTTGAGATATATATTTAATGACTATTTGTGATTAATGAATACAAAAAAATGGACATTGTTAACAAGAACAAATGATAGATTGGAATGGAGATATAGTACTGAGCAGTTTGTAATACAATTGTTGAGGTAAATGGAAACTTCCCCCACAATTTGATAATTATCCTAGCTATCTTGACACATGATGTTTGAGATAAAAGAAGGGGCCAGAACTTTAAAACGGTAATAGAACTAATGAGAATTAAATATTTGTAAAATCTTAGCCCTAACAGGGCACTATGAGAATGAGAAGGCTTTGGGAAATGCACATTCTCAGGGAAATACACATTTCTCAGGGAAGTGCTGCAGGCCATTGTACAAGTGTCAACTCGTGGGCTTTGGCCAAGCAATGATGCAATATCACCTTTCCAAGACGAAGTGGAAAATGAAGACAATCAAATTGAAGATGTTGAGAGTATGGACATGTGCTCCTACAACAAGAGGCTAAATCAAGGGATGACTTGCTTCAAGCCAAGGTGCATGAACTCAGCAAAGGACTTGCAGTTGGCACAGCATAGGATTTGGTAATGGAGGTGCTTAAACAGGCATCAAAGACCTGGCATCGAGGTATTGGACCTGAATGCACAAGAAAAGAAGAAACGGAGTTTCACATGCATGATACAGAGGTGTCTTTAAATTTGGAGGCTTCTAGATCATGTGAGGGTGGATTCCCATGTAGGAGTGAATCAATAGAGAAGCACAGTGACCATTAGATTTGGAAGTTTGATGATTTCTTTTGATTTTCTTGGGAATTTGAAGCGTCTGTTTGATTTCTTCAGTCCACTTTAACTGTAACATTGTTTAATGTTCTAGATTTTGAAGTTTTTTTTTTCTTTACTTGTCTTTTTTCAGATAGTTTTTATATTGAGGGCATTTAATAAATCTAAGTAATAAACCTAATACTTTAGCCCGTGCACGGATGATTATACCTTATGCAACTGGAAAACTTGAAAGAACTTTCTTGTGATAAAAGGTAAACTTGTTGTTTATGGAAGTTTGAATTCATGAAATAACTTTAGGGCAAAAGAGTACTACGAATTCAAGGTTTTACTAAAAAGGAAAGTGACTAGAAAAGGGGACCAAAATGGATGGAGGAAGCCCCAAACATTTTCCATCATTGCCCCATCCCTCTCATCAAACAACATTCATCCTTTTATGTACATCCAAATTTCACAGAACCAAAAGTGTAACTAATTAAGAAATCATCACTGGTTACTGACACTTGCTCATTCCATCACTAGGTACTGACACTGACATCACTGGTTACTTACTCATTAGACAGAGTAAGGCATTCTGCTAGTTCCAGAATGCAGCCATCACCAAGGGCTTGGCGATGGAGTAGTTTACTATGCCAAACTTCAGTCAATTAAAATGTGTCAAACTGAACAAATCTTTCAAAAGGTTTCTTTGTCCAGTCATCTTCATCTCATAATCCCCCTATGTTTGCAATGTTGGTTAAAAAATAATTTTCCATTTGCTTGATTCTTGTATATATGGTGACAATATGAACTAGCTTCTCTCCTGGGCCACCACTACAGACAAACTTAGTTCAATCTCCACAACAGGCTCATACTGGAACAATCTTGTGAGTATGATCTGAGGCATCCTTATTGAATATGTTTGTGAAGGACTCAGTGCTGGATGACTCCAGAGAAAGAAGTTCAGGATGCCAGCCAAATCTAATGGTATGAAGAGGACCTTTAAGCAAAATATGAACTACCTTCTATCCTGGGCCACCACTAGAAACCTAGTTCAATCTGCACAGCAAGCTCATGCTGGAATAATCTTGTGAGTATAATCTGAGGGATCCTGATTGAAGATGTGTGTGAAGGACTTAGTGCTGGATGGCTCCAGAGACTGAAGTTCAGTATGTCAGACAAATCTAATGGTATGGAGAGGACCATGTTGGCACTCATTCAAGTGACAATATTGATGTGCCTACTCGGATAACACAGCTAACTTTCATGGCATTCATGAGCTCAACAGGACAAAGTTCAACTCTGGCTGATTTGGATCTGATTAGACCAAACTGCTATTAAATCACAGCCTTGCACGGTGCTGTGCCCTCCTCCCTTCACGCTCTTCAACAGGTAGCTGCAATTCCTCACCTTCTCTTAAGGGTGCAAATATTTGACTCACCATCTCTGGTGTGACCTCCTCCAGAGAAGGAGGATCCCACTGTTTTAGACAAGAGAGACAAATACAAAAAGATTAGGTGGCATGCTTGACACCAGAATCATTTATGGCACATGATTTAAGCCACTGGACATCATGATGATCCCATCAACCATACAGTGTCTGACAAGGGACTGCAACTGAATCATTGCTTGAGGCAAATAATGTCTTATCTTTACACAGACAACAAAGCAAAATGGGTGTACCTTAGGGGTATTGTCCTTGTCCACTAAAACTGCTCGACAACCCTGCAGGATTTTTGACAAACATGATCATCAGATTTTCCATCTTCCTCACTGTTGGAACTAACCAATGATGGCAAGTGGGTTATAAAAAGAGAAGAAATTTACACGTACCTCATAAAAGTCTGTAGAGACTTCTGCATTTACTGCATTCACACTAACCCGGTACTCATGCTCCAAGCATTGATAAAGAGACTGTTGTCTGCCTTCCCGTATCTGATATGTCAGCAAATCAAGATGTAAGATCAAGCACTCTTAATGGCTAAAGCTGCTGAGGAAATCATTGATCATATATCATCATATGTAAATATGAAGTTCTCCATACTTAACTCAACATGAATAGAACTGAGAAATGACCCAATAATAAGGTTATAGAAATTTCACAAATGGCAAAAAATGGGCATTTAGAAAAAAGATGAAACCAACCCAAAAGAGGAAACTGAGGATAGTTTGAACACCACTGACAGTCACACATGTTTAGAGACCTTCAATAGCAATATGTTTTGTAGTGACCAGCTACCAACCCAACTAATTTCATCAGCTCATGGCAGTGGGTACAGGTCAATGCCATACATTAACCAATGAATTGAGTTTCTGCCACAAGACTAGCAGTAATGAGGAGACTCAACAATGATACTAGGTAACTCAACAAAATCTAAAAGATTTTTAAAGACAAAGGAAATCAAGAAGAAAGAATACAAAAAGAAAAAGAACAAGAAAAACCTGTCTAAGAAAAGAGGGAAAAAGAGACAAACAAGATGGAGAACTTCAAGAGAAAATTCACTGATTATCTGAAAATGACAAAAGGCTCTTGATCTGGCCATGTTTCCTCTGCATCCACATTTTCAAGGTATCAAGGGATCATTCCAGCTATGCACCACCTGCCATGCGTTTAAACTGCAGCAGTCATAACCACTAAGGGAGAACTTACAGATCTCAAAGTAACTTTTAGGCTGATAGGAGACATCTTCTTCAAGGAGTTCAGAGTGTTCTCATACCACTCATCAGCTGACTGTTGTGCTTCAGCCTCCTGCATGCAAGGAAATTTATAACAAAAAATCATTCAAGTCAGCGATTCATCATCCACCTTCAAACAAGCAATGTGAGATAAATGAGGTGTCCCTGCCCACAAATTAACAGTTCCCACAAACCTAAATACAACTTGAGAATCAAAGGAATAGAAACAGATGCACTTGGGGATGGAATACGTTAAACACCGGTCAACAAACAAAACTTCATCAGAACTCACCAGCAAATATACATGAAGTTTACAGAAGTGGAAACAAGCCAACTTCTTCTTATCCATGTGTTCATGTAATCAAGTCAACACAAACAAAGGACCGGTCTTGGCAGGTAAATTAACTTACAACAGCATGCATTATCTCCTCCATATTCTCCTTCTGAAAGCAACGGTCAATGGCCTCCCTCCTGTAACCCAAACATAAAACCAGCAAGATTTCACTGAAAGTCACTCTGGGTCTCCTGAGATTATTGCGACCAACTTCTGACCCAGTATGATTCCTGAGAGTTACAATTAAAAGTTCACAAGTTATTCTGGATCTGTCCAACTGTGCATGATGTTAAACATAATCTGAGCTCAAAAAAAGAGCCCTTGTGCATAGAAGATATCCTGCAACATTTCATCAAAGGAAAATGGAGATGTACACATGCATCATTGGTACCAGTGCAAAGGGCTCTTTTCTCCAGGATAGACAACATCACAGAACTCATCAATAGCTGTCCCCACAATCTCTACATCTGAGGTGTTGAGAGACCCAAGGCGCTCCTCCAAATCAGCCAGTCGCTGCCACCAGAACCCTTTGATGAGCTTAGGGAGTCACAAAAAGTAACCCACAGATGCTAAGAATAAAATGAAAGAAGCCCACCTATCCAGCAAAGCTGCAACAGATGCTCAAGAAAACTAAAAACTGTATGTGTACAATGTGCAGCTCTATCTGTCTGCAAACACTCACGAAGGCAAACAGTTCAACTATGGTAGTGGCACACTTGACCAGTAATCTGTAAGAATGAATCAATCACTGGCACTGTGAAGTGAAGTCAAACCTGGGATGGCACAAAGTGAGTAGCAAGGCCACATGAAAGCATTTCAGCTCCATTAAGTCGAGTCCCAGTGAGGCCTAGATACTCACCTGCATCAACCATGCAATTTAGACAGCCTTGGCAGTTTGAGGGATGATAGACATGAAAATTGTTCTCAACAGTGACCCACATACATAAGGGAATGTAAAAGATCCAATTTTGCAATATGGTCTGGTTTTCCAATTATGTAATTCTCAAGCCTGTGGGGACTGTAAATCCTGAACCATTTTGAGAATGAACAATGCCCAAACATTGTTGCTGAGTTTGAGGATGAAAGTTGCAAGGGTTTATGATCTCACATGCTAGGCCTGCACACATCTTGCACACACAAGTAGATTTCATGCAGCCTGGCTTCAAACGCATCTCACATGGATAGATTTATTAGTAGAATGTGATCATACCCAAGTGCCCAGGTAGTCGTGATAGGAAGTATGAAGCTCCAACATCAGGGTGAAGCCCAATAGCTGTCTCTGGCATGGCAAACAGCTGCTCCAAAATCCAGAGTTGACTGTCAGAAAGACTCTCTGACCCATAGTCCTCAACCAATTGCTTGCTTTCATCCAGCAACCTTATATCAGCCTTATATCACTGCTGCAACATGGTTTCAAACATTTGATTGACATGCTCCAGCTCAGGCACTAACAAAGAGCTGCATATTGTCTATTCAAGAGTGCAAAGAGAGAAAATGTACTGTATTTTCTGTGGCAACCCGAAACTTTCCATGAATGGAAACGCCATTACCTCCACCCATGACAATTCCGTTCAACAAGGCAACCTGCCCATAACCAAACAACAAGAAGACCAATTCACCCCCTATCCCTTCAAATATGGCTTGCTAATATTCTCACAGTAATTCAAGCACACAACAAGATGACCTTATATGCAGCTTAGTCAATGTCAAACTTCATGACAGGTGTACTCACATGGATTTTCTTGTAAGTCCCCAGAATGTAATTAAGCAGGTACTCCTTAGCAAAAAAGTCATTGGCCTCATTCTTCATCCCTGAATAGCAGAATGACCACAAACATGATTACTAAGCTCTGAAAGTAAAATTTGCACATTACTGGAAAAATAGCCATACACATAGCTACACGTGCTGCTCAACTACATTAGAAACTGGGTAACAACCTCGTACCATAAGGTGCTCAGTGTTTCAAACTTATGTGAAATTTAGTAGCTTATATTTTCCACAAGTTGAACAAAACCAAAGGTGCACAAACTGCATAAATGGTCACACAATGTGACTCAACATTTCAACACAGTACCAAACAGAAAAGTAAAATGAAATTATACTACGCCAGAAAAAAAGAACTTTTCATAAGATCCACAAGATCCACAGTAAATATCATCCATGGTTTTTTCTAGACGTATATGTATGGCATCTGATCACTGATTTGAGTTTTCTAAAAGTTGGACAGATCTGCATGGAGGCTGTCAACAATTTGACAACCCAAAACTAGCTTGTCAACATTTGCATGTCTGAACAATTGAGCACCTTAGGTTATCCTATGGGGTGTCCATTAATTAATCTCCAGAAGCAAGAGAGGATGCATACTGCCAACAACCAGGCTTGTTACTGATATGCATGTCTGTGCACACACTTCTGCAAGTGTGGAAATATAACTGGAAGGACATGGACCCTGTCCATTCAACCAAGTCTTCACCCAATTGAAAGGATTGTAGATATTGAAGCCCATATACCTGATTTTCCCAGATGATAAACTGTTGCCACATCACCACCTGCACAGAAGCCTCGCCCAGCACCCTTTGCCACAACACACCTCAGTATTTCAGAACTTGTATATAAAACTTCTCTTACGATTTAGATGATTTCAACAGATCCATAAAATGATTCTCATAACACACTCATCTTCAAAATCTAAGCTATAATGTCCAAACAATCTCCACAATTGTCAGCTTCTCTGAATCTTGGACAAGGATTTAGGTTACCATCACATACTAGTGTGGCCTGTGCCATTGAGCACACACAATAATATTGAATGAATTTTGAGAGGCCAAATGGCACACCTTCTTTAGATTAGGTATGAAATCCAATTTTCATTAAAATAGATCATTTTATTTAAATTCCAAAATTTCTCAAAATTCAATATCTCCTGCACCTTATGTCTACAGATTACAAAATCAGCTCCAAGAAATCCCTCATCAATGGCTTTCCAACAATACCAAGAGTGCACCCTAATTTCCGTGAATTTCTAGTTTTTATTTTATTGAGTTTTTTTGACAAAATTGTTCAATATTCAAAAATTCCCACACCTTCTGTCTAAACATTACAAAATCATCTTACTTCACCCCTATTCATTGAGGGCTTTCAAACAATATTAAGAGCGCAGCAGGAAGCACCACGGTATGGGAAATCTCAACATGACAAACAAATGAAACAAACAATCTACCTTCCTTAATAGTAGGATTATGGTTAAAACGATCATATCAGGCCACTTTCTACCAAAAATTTCACCTCAGTCATGAAACTGGTGCATGTAAGACCATGGCTGGCTAGTGAGTGTTGGGCTTTCCACATGAAGTTACAAAGGTGGAAGCAGGATATTACTGTGATAATCACCATGCGGACATGCCTGTCTTTCTCCCATTTCTCATATAACTCCCTCAATTTTTCCACCTGATTCACCAAGAAACGCACCTCACCATTTTCAAACTGTGCAGAGTGTCCTTCAAAGGCCTACTGTTATATGCATCTTCTTCTGGCAGACACACTTGCCAGTATTCTACAAGCGACATTCTTCATATTCCTTCTTGGAGTGTTTCTGTCATTTCTTCAAGCTACTTCAAGATCAGGTGAGAATTCAAATGAGTAGATGCTAATTTGAAAGTCGAAACCTAATGCAGGAGCATACCATTTTTGTAGTCAGCGCATTAAGCTTTTTGGGTCGGTTCAAGATGGCGACCTTTGCTGAAAATCCCTCCTCCACCAGAACCTGTACATCTCGGCCAGAAGCTATAGAAGTTCACTAATTGCCCATTCAACTCGACATAAAAAATCTGAGTGTCCTAAGCTCAACCGGATTTCGCTAAAAACAAGCTAAGACTCGATTACTGATGCATATGGACAGAATGGAGTCGTCAACAGCCTTCATTATAGTACCGACCGCGGCCAAGAAAATAAGAGGGTCAGAAGCGCAGAGAGTACCTCGTCTTGAGATGGAGATGATGCTTTGCAACGGATAGCGGCCGCGAAGGAGCCAAAAGGAGCCATCGTCAAGTGAGGAACACCGGCAACTCCGCAGGTCCGCAATCCAGTCAGGCCACGCAACCTCATGATGCCAATGGCGAACCCCAGTTTAGGGTTTGAAAACTCGTGAAGCATGCACTTTTCCTGTTTGTCTCGCGAAGGAAGAGCGGCAACCTCTTTGTCGCATTGTTGACCTATTTCTTAGTCTTTACCCCGCTCGCTTTCGCCACCCTACTTCTCGTGTTTCTCTTTCTAGACTAGGCCAAAACAAAATGGTCGCCTTTAGCAGTAAAGGGTATAAACTATATAAAATAGAGACCAAAAGATACAAACAAGCCTCATCCATTCGAAGTCAAGCACTAGGATATGGTTGGGTCTCATTCTGTGTTTTCATTTTGGTCACAGTTTGCTTTTCTGCGACCATTAACTTGGGCTTTGCATTGCTTCACACTACCAGTGATGATCAATTGACATAAGTGTTGGTCATAGTGACAATAACAAGAAGGTGTTGTCAACAAATGTCTAACACAACAACAACAAGAGAGTGAAAAATGAAGATTGCCTTAATTTTAATAATTGAAGTTTTATAGAAGTTATATTTGTTAAGGTTTGAAAGTTGCTTCAACTTGTCGAAAGCCATGGTTTCACTTGAAAAGAGTTTGCAAATAAGTATGACTTGTCCTTTATAGGGCTAAATCCAAAGCAAATGAAAATTCCTCAAGATTGCACAAAAAAGGAAATAAAAAATGTGTTTGGCCCTACTGTCAACAAAAATGGGCATCATTACATGGAGTGTACAGATCTGGAGGGGTGGAGAATCTTTGGATGATTATCCATTAGAAGCCAAGTACATTTTGTTTTTCGGGATTATTACATTAAGGTTAGTTAAAGGATTTGTTTGTGAATTGAAAATAACTAATATGAACTGGATGACATTTGTTGAATGGACAAATGGAGAATAAGCATTGGCATCAAAAACTCATAAAAGGTTTTATTGTAGTTGCTGATGATCACATGGATGTTGATGACAGAGTTAATTTTTACAACAATGATAGAGACTTGCTTGATGTGAATGACCTATCTATAATGTAAAAATGACATTGTTTTAGCCAATGTCAAAGCTTGTTCTCAAATGGAGGAAAGAAGAAATCAACTTGCATTAGGAGAAAGACAACTTGAATTTCTTCCTTTGGAGTTGGAAAGAGAACAAGCTCTTGGACCCAACCCCCATGTTTCTATGTATGCTTTAGGTTTCCGTGGGTGAGAATGTTAAAACACTCGTTAATCAAGTGGTTATTCAGAGAGGAATTAGTAAATTACTTAAAGTTTGTAGTTGTAGCAAGTGAAACAAAGTATGGAAAGGTGCATAATTTGTTAAGTGAAGTTGTTGGCAACTTTTTTGCACTGGAAAATCAAGTAATGGTTTGTAAGAAGCATGACAATGTAGTTAGGGATTTAATTGTCAAATTTCAAAGGGGGTTTCATATTCAAAGGAACTTGGTGCCACAACCTTTCTTTCCATTCAAAAGTCTTAATTTAATACCAAAAACTTGGATTGTTTTAGGAAGTGTGTTTTTTGTGGTTGAGGGTTTGTTCCTATTTGGGAAGTATGTCTTACTTCCTACAAACATGCATATCATGAATGGTGTTGCATTGTATTTCTTTGGATTTCTCACTAAGTGTGTTCAACAAGGATGTGGGGAGGAAATGCATGATTCATGGTGGACTTCAATGGGTCTAAAAAAACTAGCTCTTTTGATTAACATTAGCCAAGGAGGTAGTAACTCGCGAAAGGCACAACAACCACAAGTGCATCATAAAAATACTATAAGTTTGAATTTTTCTCACATGTTCATTGAGTTTTCCTTTGAATGGAATGTTAGGTAGTTTGATTTTGCTTTGATGTGCATGAAATTATAGAGTCCATCTATAATCCAATGAGAATTAGATGTAGCCTTAGAATGACATTCCATTCAAACTCACCATTTAGATTCATCTTAAGGTTTGTGTGGGCTGAATTTCCTTAAACATACTTGGAACTTCTAAGAAGTCATCAATTTTAGATGTGTAATCCATATCACAGTATGCTAGAATTAGCAATTTAAACAACACCTATTTACATCCTATTGTCCTCAATGTGTCTTTCAAATGCATAGGTGTACATGATATTTTCTTTTATGTGTTGATCAAAGCCTAGGTGTAAATAATGTTTTCCTCAACATGTCCATCAAAGCTTAGGTGTGCATAATATTTTATTTAATGTGTCCATCAAGGGTATTTTAATCTATTGAAATTGGTACAATTCCATATTTTGTCCATCAAAACTCCATCAAGTTTCAACATGAATAAAAATTGTTTGCTACTAGTATTCAACAATGGTGGTTTTACATT
>Ga0116229_10007223_pt1 | contig 17658 bp, 12 predicted proteins | sample S1TSphgellanicum_3_FD_87313 | JGI IMG/M metagenome (GOLD analysis project Ga0116229, IMG submission 87313) | Host-associated microbial communities from peat moss isolated from Minnesota, USA - S1T2_Fc - Sphagnum magellanicum MG | ecosystem: Host-associated > Plants > Peat moss > Unclassified... | reverse complement strand
ATCTTTGGGCCGGTGGAAGTGGACAAGGTTGTTGCACCAGCCTTTCTCGGCAAGTTCAGGACGCCCGAGAGAGAGAGAGAGAGAGAGAGAGAGAGAGAGAGAGGCCAAAGAAGGAAGCAGTCAGTGGTGGAGGAAGCTTCCGGTTGGTGTAAGCCTTTGGAAAGAGGAGAAGTCGGGGGATAACCTTAAAGGAGCAAGAGGGAACAGGTTTCATCGAAAGCGTGTAAGGGTTGAGATTATTGCAGACTTGTTTAAGGGAAGCAGGGATGAGGAAAATGGATCTGTGGGGACTGTAGTCTTAGAAAGAGGTAATTGGCTTGATGATTTTAGAATTTGTTGCATCGGATCTGTCATCATGGCCTGAGGACCCGAAAGAACACTAGTTTCAGTTTTTGAGGTTTTTTGGTCGTGTTTTGAATTGCTTTCTTCCAAGAACAACGGTTTCTCTCTGGCTCTCCCCCTCCTCCTCCTCCCGTGTTTGAGAAACACAAGCATCCGAAGAAATAGGCATCTGAAGGGGATTGTGTGAGTCTTTGGGGCAGATTAACAGGAAAAGGGAGAAGTTCTGGTTGGAGGAAGTTTTGTCTTCAGAAGCTGCAGCTATGGCGGCTCCTCAATCTTCTTCAAATGTGATGATTGCAATTCCCGTAAAGAGGACGACGGCTTTGGACTTGATCAAGCCGTTGAAGCAGTACATAGCGCAGCATTTTTCAGATAGGGATGCACCAGAAAAGGAAGAAGAAGATCTGAAAGCAGTCCAGCAAATGCGGAATGAGGTTGACAAACCCACTGAAGCATATGAAATGCGGCGGGATCTCTTGCAGAGGTATTTCAGAGCTTTGTCAGTGATTGAACTCAAATTTCCCTTCTCTAATGAGAAGGAACACATCAACAACGTGTATTTCACATGGTATGATGCTTTCAAGCAAGGACGGAAAGCATCTCAGCAGAATATCCACTTTGAGAAAGCTGCAATTGCTTTCAATCTAGGGGCCATCCAAAGTCAATTAGGTTTATCTGCAGACCGAACTTCAACCACGGGTATCAAGCAAGCATGCAACTCGTTTCAAGCTGCTGCTGGTGTCTTTGCTTTCTTAAGAGATAACATCTCAATCAAAGCAGCTGGGTCAAATTCCACTCTGGATATCTCAGTTGAGTCAGCTGGGATGCTAGAGAGGCTCATGCTGGCTCAAGCACAGGAATGCTTCTTTGAGAAAGTTGTGAATGATGGGAGGCCTGCATCACTCTGCTCAAAAGTTGCAAAGCAAGTGGGCATCTTTTATGAAGAAGCTTATTGTGCTCTAGTGCTGCCTCCTTTGATTCATCACTTGGATCGTCCATTTGTGGTTCATGTGCAGCTCAAAGCTGCACAATACCATGCTGAAGCTTGCTACCAAGCTGCTCTTGATCTTCATGAGAAAGAAGAGATTGGTCAAGAGATTGCAAGGCTTATGGCAGCAAGTACTATTCTTTCAGAGGCAAAAAAATCAAGCAGGGCAGGTGCAGGTCCACTCATGGATGCAGTTGTGAAACTTGAGGTCAACGTAAACAGAAACCTTGATCGTGCAAAAAGGGAGAATGATAGACTGTATCTGATCCGGGTTCCTACTGTGGACTCTCTTCCACCTTTGCCTGCTGCAGTCTTGGCATATTCCACTCCTGTGTTTGAGGTTCTAGATGCTAGTACAGAGACATTGTTCTCAGGTCTTGTGCCAGAGTCATGTAAAAGTGCTTTGTCAACATACCTGGAAATGGTAGATGATGTTATCAGGTGCCAGGCTGGGAGGTTACAACAGGCGAGTGAGCTCACCCGGTCCAAGCTCCAGGTGATGGATCTTCCAGATTCTCTTGTTGCAATTGGACGTGGTGCAATGGTCCCTGGTGAGCTCCGTGATAAAGTTGAAGCTGTGCAGTCAGGTGGTGGTCCATCACACCTTGCAGCAGAAATGACACACCTACAAAGTCTCCGCCGTACAAATGGGCAACTGCTTGCTGAAACACAGGAGCTTTTGGAGAAGGAATCCAGCGAGGACTCAGAAATTCGAGCTCAATTTGGGGCCCGATGGACAAGACCTCAGTCAAGCACTCTGACCAGGAACTTGCATAATCGTGCAACTGAATATGCTACAAAGTTGAAGCAGGCAGCAGACAGTGATACCCAAATTGACCGCTCACTACATGACAACATGAGTGTGATGGAAATTCTTGACACAAGGCCCATTGAGAAGGCTTTTCCTTCACTGAGGCGTTCACATCTGTTTGCAGACCTGAATGAGGATGACATTGTTGGAGGTTTACGACAAAAACTGAATGAGTTAGAGCAGCTTGGATTGCAAAGAGCTGGACTGGAAGATAGGCTGAAAGACATGAAACTCAAAGATAACATCCTTCTCAAGTTGATGTCTACATCAGGTCCTTATGATGATCTCTTCCAAAAGGAGCTTGGGAAGTATGATACTATTTCTGTTGAAGTAGGCAGTAACATCGAAGCTCAAGAGCAGCTTCTTCAACAGATCAGGACATTGAATGATACATTTTGTTCAATGTTTGAGTGGGAGGATTACAAAGGAGCACAGGACAAGGCACACAAGCAGGTGGAGGCAGCAATCTCAAAGTTCAGAGAAATTCAGGGCAAGATCAATGAGGGTTTAAAATTCTACACTTCTGTGCAGGCTGTGATAACAAACCTGAAGCAGCAATGCAGTGATTATGTCATGACTCGGAAGATTCAGAGTCGTGACATGATTGAAGACCTTCAGCGCAAGAGTACAGGCATGCCATCCAATTTTTTCTCTGCCCTTGGAGGCATTTTCAGACATTGACAAGCATCTGGGCAAGGTTAGTATTCTATGGTTGAAATCTGGGTTTCTAGTGTAGAATACAGACCTTGCCTACAAGGCTGCATTTGAATCCTCAGAAGATGGTGATGATTGTGAACAAGCCTGTTGGAGGTTGCTGTGGATAAGAGGGTAGTCAGTGCTGAAGAATGTACCCATGTCTTCTCAGCAATCTTGATGTGGTTCAACCGTAAGATTTGCAGTGGCTATGAATTATGTGTAAGCCTTGCATGTGTAAAGCATCTGTGTTTATTCTTTAGTGAAGGGCTGAAAGGGTTTGGTGGCTAGGCTTCTGGATTACTACACAAGTAAAGCTTCTTGTTGGTGTTATTCAGTTGCCCTCTTCTGTGTTGACTTATCAACATGCAGGAAGGGTTTCCTACTTCACTCAAGAGAACTTGATGGATATGATTAGGTCTGCCTATACTTGTTCTTTCCCATTCAATTTAGTGATTGAATAATTGTCAGGCTTCTGGCTCTCTTTTCTCTGGTGCCAAGAGCTTCAGTAACTGTACACTCAAATCATCTTCACACACACATGGTTGTGAGTTGACCATGTAGGTGGAGGTGGGTTTTTATGTATAGCCTATTGTAACCCACTGCCTATTGTACCCAGTGTTGTACAGTTACTTGGTTCTAGGAGGAACCTTGGGTTCCAGTTACTAAAATTTTCAAGGATTTGGTTTTGGTTAGGTTTCAGTTTTAATTTTTCAAGTCTGGGACCTGGTTCTGGTTCTTTTTAAAATTCAAAGGGTGATTTTGGTTCCAGTTCTTTTTTATTTCAGTTCTAGGGTAGGTTAGGTTCTGAGTAACCTCCTAGTTAGATTTCAAAATCTGAAACTTCAATAGGAACAACGAAAAAAAAGACAAATTTTTATTGCAGGAAAAAATCAGATTGTTACAAAAGGCTTGACAATGTAAAAATTAAGCCAAACTAATATGCTTTTAAATTCTAAATTATATTACTAGTTCCTAATGGAATGGATCAATCCTATTTTTGTAATGCCAATTGGTTTCATGTTTTATTGTTTTATTGGCATTTGTATGCCAACTTTGAAATGAGTCATCTTGCCACCCTTGAATCAGCTCTCAAATGTGCCATAATTCTCTCCTACTGTCCCCCAATTCCACTTGCAAAACCCACCCCAAACAGCTTTAAATCTGCCCCCAAAATCACCTCCTCAAAACCCTCCAAATTGCCCCTTAGTTCCTACAGGCAGCCACTCAAATTTGTTTAAAATACAGCCCCAAGTCAGCCCCTTCAAAATCTCCCAATTCATCCACTTTCTGCCCACATGCAGCCCCCAAGTCTCCATTAATTCAGCCCTTAATTCAGTCCTAACTTTGCAAAAATTTAGAGAACAAGGTAACTAAAGTGTAAAGTGGTATAACAAGGAAAAAACAAAAAAGAAACCTAACAAATATCTAGGTTACATCATATCTAATTCCTAGGGCATGACCATTCCAACCTCACTCTAAGACCTATGACAACCAAAAACAACAAATTGAATGCATCAACTTCAACTTTGACAAACATGGGCATCAAACTTGAAGGAAAAAAAAAACTTGAAAGATGCAAGAAAAAAGAAATAAAATTCACCTAATGCCTATTGTTGCTATCCTCCAAATCCAAAAGCCCAAGTGATGCAATTATATCCTCATTATCCTCCGTTAGGGTTTTTCCCATTTTCATGAATTTATCCATGGATGGAAAACCACCAACACAAGCGTCATTAGGTCAATTTTTGTAAATGCTTATAAGGATCTCAAGATTGTCCCTCTTCAATTGAGAGCGTTTTAGGTTTGTGCAAATACTTGTGATATTGAAGAATCTTTTAGCCTCAATTTGAGAGCCAACAATCCCCAAAATTTGTTGGGCTACAAACCCAATGTAAGAAAAATATATCTTATGGGCTCTCCACCATGCTTGTGGATCTTTGCAATTTTCTTCAATGATTTTTTTAAACCTTGAAATGAGTCAATTGTTCTTTCACCACTCACAATGCCATGTCCCAATTAGTTTCCGTAAGATCATACAAACTTATAGGTTGGGAACTTTGGAATGTAAAGCTAGGAGTTCTTTCACTTGCATGGGTTGGGTTCAAAAACTTGTATGCCCAAACAAGGAGTGGGAATAATAATTGTCTGTCATATTCATCCACAATATGAAGGGCCTTCTCCTTATTGACATATTGAATCACCAACCCCAAGTCTTTATAACAAGGGTTTAACATTATAGTCAACATATTGTGGGCCTTCTGGGGTTGAAAAGAAAACATAAATGAAAAGAAATGATCAAGAACTTGTACCCTTTGTTTTTGTGTGCATTGTTGTAGGATTTGAAGTTCACCATCAAAATCTTGGATATCATTGGAATTAGGTTTCAAACAATCCACCTACATTTGGCATACGAGTGACATGGTTGTAGCAAAAACATCAAAAAAAATAAATAGTAACATTAGCCTTGGTTTAGCACACATTGTTGAACCATAGGACCCAAAGTATTGACAACAATTTGAATTATAGCCCAAACTTGTGGACTTGAAGTGCCAATCACTTTTATAGCAAATGTTGATGGTGTGTTTGAATGCGAAAGTTTCTTGGAACAAAATGACTCAAAAAGAAAATCAATTTTTATTGGTGTCTTGAGCTTCCATGGGGACATGCTAGTACCCAAACATGCATTGTGCCATTCTTGTCACCCCTTCCCATTTTTTATAGTCCAATTGATTTTTTTTGCATAATGGGTTATGCTTCCTTAATCAAAATAGAAGTTAGGTCAACACAAACTTCATAAACATTTGGGGCATTGACAACATTTAAACATAACATGTCCCCAATATGAACCCACAAATGGTGTTGCCATCCCTGATATTTCACATGAAATAATAGAAGTCAAAATAATGGTTGTGGTTGAGAGATTACTCCCTTCATCTTTGACATAAGTAATGACCCAAACATTGAACCCATATTTTGCAAGGATGTCATTGACCTACAAAGCCATGACAATCCTAGAAGTTTTTTCTATCTAAAAAAAACAATGGTTACATGACAAGGCTCCCACTTGTCATTTTGAAAATGCACAACAAGAACAAATGTATCCACTCACATTCTAGACATTCATAAATCAAAGATCACTATATAAGAATTACAAGACTCAAGGGTTGAAAAATTGTACATTTGTTTTGTCTTTTTTGTTGTCCTAAGAAAAATTTCATTGACCAAAACTTGCCTTGATGGAAGATTTAGATGAAGATTTAGTTTTAGAATTAATTCCTAAAAAATGGAACCTCAACAAAAGATCAATGGAGCCTAACAAGGGCATTAATTTTTTAGCTATGAATAATGCTAAATCCATTTCGAATTATTTTTGGTGAAAATCATTCTTGGGATAAGATAGATCACAATTGAAAAAAAAAATGGTTGATGGGGGTGGGGTTAGACCTTTTCTTTACAAGTTGTCTTTTTCCTTTAGGACCTTCTTTCTCCAATCCACACATTCCACAATTGTTAATGACTAGTTTCAAAATGTTTTTGAAGACATAAATCCCATTTGTTGTCTTGTATGTTATGATGCCTTTTTTAGGTCTTGTAATTGGGGCAATGGGATTACAAAAAACACTTTAATTGCTTAGGTTGGTTTGAATTTAAACTTACTTCAAAAGAAGATGTGATGGTGGGTGCAAAGAACACCCAAATAGTGGCATTATAATTCTTAGTTTTCCAAAAATCTCATTGTTTTGTGAACAAAGCCCATTGGATTGTAGCATGATTTGTGATTGTAAATATTTGTGATATTGTGCTTATAGTTACACTAGAGATTGATATTGAACCACAATAATCAACCTTCAAGGGATGTTCATTGGGATAATTAACGTTTTTTTCACCAAGAATTAGAAAGTCCTCCATGTCAAAAGGAAGATGGCTATGATTGTAGTAACATAAAAAAAAACACAAGGATGATAAGAGTAGAAGATGAGAAGAGGATCAAAAGATGAAGGCAATGGGAGGGAATCTTGTAGTAATGAGAAGATTAGTTAGATGACAATTAGGAGGATGAGAAGAGGATCACAAGACAAAGGTAATGGTGGGGAGTGCTATAACAATAAAAAGATTAGGATGATGATGACAACTAGGAGGATGAAAAGATGATCATAATACAATAGTGATGGCGGGGATGTTGTAGCAACAAGAAGACCAATATGATGACAATTAGGAGGATGAGAAGGGGATAACAAAAAGAAAGAAATGGTGGGGAGTGCCACAATAATAAGAAGACAACAACAACCTAGAGGATGAAAAGAAAATCACAAGATGAAAGCGATGGTGGGAACATTGCAACAACAAGAGGACCATGATGATGACAACTAAGAGGATGAAAAGAGGATCACAAGATGAAGGTGATCTAGTAGGGACATTGTAACAACAAGAAAACCAAAACATGACAATGACTAAGAAGAGGATGACAAAATGAATGTGATGGCAGGGACATTATAGTAACAAAAACGTTAAGATGACAATGATTAGGAGGATGAAAATAGGATCACAAGATGAAAGTGATACTGGGGATCTTATAACGACTAAAAAAACTAGGATGTTGATGATTAGGAGGATGATAAAAAGATCATGAGACAAAAGCAATGGCATGGAACATTGCAACAACGAGAAGTCTAGATGGATGAAAAAAAAAATAGAAGATGAAAATGATGGTGAGAACCCTATAGCAGTAAGAATATTAAAATGACAATCACTAGAAGGATGATAAGAAAATCACAAGATGAAGGTGATGGTGGGGGCTTTGTAACAACATGAAGACCACAACAATGATGACCAAATGGATTAGGAGAGGATCAAAAGATCAAAAGAATATCAAAAGCAATAGGTTGAAGGTTAATACTTGGGTGATGGTGAGCTATGTGTTGCATCGACAAGAAAAACACCATTGCAATCACCAATATGACATGAATTGCACAATTACAAAAATGAAAATAACATAATTACTAGCACCGACACTATAAGAGGATCACAAGGATGATGGCAATGGTGGCCAACAACAATTAGAAAAACACAATAACATGAAACGATGGTGGGTGGTGGGCTTGTGTGAAAATACGAGAACAACTCAAAGCAAAAACACAAAACACGACCCATAATCCTTAACTTTAAACAAGAATTAGAACTAATTTTTTTGAAACAATTTGGTTTGGTTTTGATTCTTATGGCATTTAAGAATTAAATCTAGTTTTGGTTTTGGTTTGAATATTAAAATGGAATTAGGGGGTTAATTCCCCATTCAATTACTTTAATGCTCATAACCTTGGATTTGGTTCTTATTTGGTTTTGGCATTGAAACCCAATTTTAATTATTCAAAAGTAGATCCAACCCCAAGTAACCAACTATATCGAGTAACTGCACAACATTAAGTTATACCCATGCTTGAACATTAGATGTTTGTAAGAAAAAAATGGATCCCAAACCTTGAAAGTTCACATGATTCAAATAAAATAAACCATAGTTCAAATTAGGGACTAACATTGTAAGGACAATGTTGTAAGTAACCATGCCAAAAGCAAATATGATTGAAAAGTTTCAATCGAGAAATTTAAATCAAAATTTTATCACAATTTTGTTGTATATTTCAACTTTTAATACATGGGTGGCTTCAACATGTTTACTGAATAATTAATTAAATTTGAAAATTCCATTTTGAAAATATAATTTTTAGAATATTTTTACATTCAATTTTTTATTTGGAAATCAATAGGATTATGTCAAATCATATGACAAGTCTTCAACTTCATGTTTAACAATTATTCAAGCAAATTGCTTTTAGGTCCTATTTTTTATTTATAAAATTATATTAAATATTATTTATTATTCTAAAAACTTTAAAACAAATCTAAATACTTATGCAATTGATGAGTATACCCCATTTAACCAATGTTTTAAGCCTTTGTGTTCTTAGTTTTTGTTGAAAGTTCAAGCACAAGCTTATACATTTTCTTTCTATGTGAAAGTGGTTGGAGGGATTTTTGGATATAAGATTTCAAAGAGCAAATAGGCAAATTTTTTTCATCCCAAAATTTCTAAAACTAAAAGATTAATTTAATATACAGTATTGAAATTAGATGTTAGAAAAAAATCATAATCAAATACATGGTGGCTAAAATATGTGCATATTAGAAAATTAAATAATAATAGGGTGGAGAAAAATATAAATCCAAAACTGAATACCCACCTTAAATAGTTGTTTGACGCACATAGGTCACAAAAATAACATTAAATGTCCCCCATGAGGATTACACCCTATGTTCAAACATATTAATATTCAATTTTATATTTTTAATAAATATTTATGACTATAATATGGAAAAGTTGAAAGTAGATCTATAAAATTTTGGGCTTGATCAACTTGAAAATAACAAAGTTTTCTGAATAAAATCCTATTTTCACATATTTGAAACTTATTTTGTTCAAACAAGATAATTACTTGTTCAAATGCATATCAAACATGTAATTATTATAAAAGAGTCTAAAAACTTTTCATATGGATCATTGGAATAATTAATATTTAAAAATTTAATAGATCAAGGTTTATTTCATCCCAGTTTTCATTTACCTTGACAAAGATGAATATTTACTTTACCATGCTTGCATTCAAGGTGCATTCTTTTGGCAAGGAAGGCAAGCTTGTATTTAAAATATTAATTGGCAAGGATGGACATGAAGGTTTAGCAAAAATGCATGAATAAAAAACGATGTTTATGATTTTGGACATCAAACAAATTTTGCAATGTTATGTGTATGTTAATTCTAAATAACATTTTGTTTTATTTTTTTTTGTTGGTGTTATGTGATGGAGCGAAAATAATGATCATCCATAGACGTAGCCAAATTTTGATTGTATTTGAGATATGGAAATGAAAAATTGAGGCATGTTTATATATTTTAAATTATTTAATAAAAAATTTTCTATTGACTTTTATTAAATATTAATTAATTATGGTGATTGAAAAATCCAAATATCATTTCATTTTTAAAGATTTAATTTGTAATTTATTTTTTGGCAAAACTTTAAGGATTAAAACAAGTTCAATTATTTTGATATATTTGTAAAAGTAAAAAATTTGTGCAAATTTTCTAAAGCAATGGAAGTAATGACTTAGAAAAATGAATACTTTTATTAATATGAAAGAAATCATATTGATAAATTTTTTTCACAAAAAATCATTTAATTTCATTATTATCACAATTGAACATACAAAAGATGGCATTGTGCCATTTGGTAATTGTAGTTAATGGATTCATTTCTTTGCATTGTATAAATTTTTTTGGAGGTATTTTAAAAAATAAAAGAAAGAAGGATGCTAAATCGAAATAGTTGTAAAACATATGTAGAAAAAGGAAACAAATTGAACAAATTGATGTTAATTTTTTGTATTATTTTCTTGCAAGATATATTCATGAAAATATATTTCAATATTTAACTAAATTGCCATAAAGTTCAAATTGGATCCTTCATTATTTACATCTAGGCAATGATTTTCTTTGTTGGACTTGAAAGTTTTAAACAATATTTATAAGGTTCTAGCCAAATTTTGTTCAAAAATTTATATTTCTTCTAAAAACTTAATTATAACATGTTTTGGGTAAAAATCGTGAAAGGTGTATTTACATATTCCATTCCTTAAAACCCTATGAAAATTAGGGATAGGAAAATGTTAGAGTCAAAAAATATTTCATAAAGTTGTACGACTTGGTTGCCATTTACTCATATGATATGGTAAAATGCTTTTTAAATTGTGCAAGGTAACTCCTATCACACAACTCACCACAACCCACCCATTTGATTTTTTACCATGTCTTCATAATGCATAAGACACGTAGTCATTTATTTTATTTAAAATTTTTTGGATTGATTTTATTTGGACATAAAGTCAGATTTCTTATGTCAATCACACAAAGTTCATAAATTAAAATCATTTACATGTACATTGGTTTAAACTCCTTATTTTGCATGTAAACAAATAAGATTGAATCAAATGTTTTATTATTGCTAGCTTTTTTTATTAAGTGGGTAGATACTATGAGTCCTTCATCCTAGATATCTAGATTGTGGCTATTTAATTCATTGATACTATTGAAATACATTTATATTTATTTGAAAACACATAAGATTTCTAACTAATAAGGTTAGTTTGAACAAAAAACCAATCATGCTTGTAATGCTTGTAATGCTTTTATTTTATATTGAGCTTAAGACCTCCTCTTGTTTTATCGCAGACAAATTACCATTCTGTTTTGAAGGATGTAGCACTATAATATTACTAATTAATCAATAACTTGACTGAACACATTCAAATTAATATCTTATCCACACCTCACATTCACAAATGACCCATTTGATTATCTTTTAAATACATGATCAAATAAATTTTCATTAATGGACGCACCCCCAAACCCCTTAATGCATTCAAATGTGAGTCCAAACTGAAAACAACGGAAGAGCAAGGAGTTAAGGCATGCTCCCTGGCTCGTAGCACTTTGAGTGGGGGTAAAGGGGCGTGTTGGAGCTTTGGGATGGGACTAGGCAGAATGACAAGCATCAACTACTCACACGAACTTGCACAAAACCAACACAAGGTGGTTAATACATAGTTTGAGCATTTTTGGTGCTAAGACGAGCCACGAGCAATTCGGATTCACAAGACTCATCACGGCCTGGACTTGGGGGAAGCCACCACCTTCCCACTTATAGTATACTCTGTGCCTCTCCATGAGACCCACATTCAAATGACTTTTTGTCCTAGGACTTTCAAATGGGAGTTTTGAAATTGCCAAAGTTGGGATTCCCGCAACTTTGATGCCCCATAACTTTGTGTGCAGACCTCCGATTGAAATGAAGTCTAAAACAAAGTTGTAGTCCTTGTCAAAAGCTTTTCAATAGTATGTCGCACACCACCTGCACGCAAGGAAATCGGGTCGATTCCCGACTTTTAATGGTCGGGAGTCAAATTGCCAAGTTGATTCCCGGCCCTTCTTTTGGCCATAATTTGTGTTTCAAATTCTAAATGGGTCATGCAAGCCCATTTTAGACATCTACATTTCAATAGCTTTCCAATGGTATAAAAAAATCCTCGAGCAATTGGGTTTTGCCCCTTGTAATCGCTTTTTGAACATTTGGGAGTCCATTGGGACTCTAACTCCCAAAGTGGAAGCTCCTTTGGGAGTGTGAGGGTTCATTCCCTCACACTTTCCTTCACTCCCGGGCTTCCCTCTTGGCCCGTAACCTTGCAAGCCCTTGCATTGGTCGCAAGCCCAAGGCTAGGGTTGTGACAATTAATTAACTTGGTCCTTTTTTTTTACACCATCTTAAATTGTCCCAATTCATTTAAATGATAAATTGCGTTTGTTTCATTGCGAACATCAATAATGGTATGATTACAAGAGGTAAGTAGAAAGTTTTTTTGATAATGTAACAATTGCTTGGTAGCTATTAAAACGTAAACAACTTGTTTTTTGGATTCAACTAATATAACATGATGAACCGAAGTTACAATAATTCCAGATGAAAGTAAAATATATATATTTAAAAATTGAATTCCCTAAGGATTTAACACATCAATTCTTTTGGGAAGCCATATAGCTCTAATTTCTACCATAGGTGCCAAAGAAGATTAGAAAACCTAAAAGAAAGCTAAAAAGGACATGATTTTAGAGATAATAAACAAAATCATACCATAGAAAAATCTTAATTGGACCACAAATGTATGATGTTCTTTGTAAGTAGATTCACATATAACATCACACGATGACCCATCATATAAACATAATATATAAAATCATTTCCAAGCTTAAACTAAGGAGTGTTCCACCTTTTGCAAAATAGTGCATATACATAACACCACCAATGGTGCTTGTCGAAGTTCTTAATGGACCCAAAAGAGGCCATGGACTTGGAATCTACTAAATGATAGGGATGCTTTTGAAAGACAATCATAATTGGTCCTATATTTGCTTTTAAATCTAATTTATTAATTGAACTTAAAAATTATTGAGATGTAAGTGCAAAAATTATCTTAGGATTGATTCCAGAATAAATTTTGATGTTCATAAATCAAAATTTGGAGGAGAAAAAACATAATCAACAAAGAGAGGTAGAATTTATAATTGTTCTTTTCAACCACCATTAGGGTGAAAACACATTCAAAAAAGCTAAGGACACAAAGGTAAAAGTTTTTTTTTCAAAGATTGCACATGACATGTGTTGTTTTTGTATTGGTTTATAATTTTATAATTTTCTATTTTAGGTATCCCTTTTAACATTACATTTTAGATATAAATACATTTTGACTACAAATTCATTTATATTTGTATTATTATGCATTGAATGCCCTCTATCATATAAACATGAATAACTTTTGTTAAAGACACATTTTCAAAATCCATAATTTTCAAGGTCAAAAACACTTTTGAACCAAATGTGTTCAAATTGGTTATAAAAATAATTTTTATTAGTTCAAGTCCTTTTGCCCTTCTAATCATCAATGTTAAAATCTTTTTCAATTTTCAAATCGAAGGACATTCACGATTGGGGTACCAAAAAGAAAAAGATTTATTACAAATAACATTCACATGAAACACATTTAAGTGAGAAAAATCGAATAGTCCAAAGTATGTGGTGGTGATGATTTTTCACATGCATACATAATTGTGCATGAATATTTTGGTTTGTAAGTACAAATACAGAAAATGAAAAAATGGGCTTTTAAAATCAACTAAACATATTTTTTCATGTGATTAATTTTGCGCATGAAACTTGCATTTAAAGCTAGAATTTTTGAACCTAATGGATATAAACAACTAACTAAATGATTTAATAAGGGAATCATTTCCCTTGTAACCCTTTCCTTCAAAATTTCAAGATTTTGAAATTTTCACATGATTTATTCATCAAATTGTACTAATGAACATATAGTTGCATAAAAGGAAATATGGTTTTTTTATACAAAAAGTTTGAAATCAATTAGATCATTTTATGCATTTCTTTTACATTTATTTTTATGAAAAACTATAATATGGACACTTAACAATAAATTAGTCAAGGACTTAAAAGGACTTTAATACAACATCCAATAATTGTTGGATTTTTTTAATAGCTTGTTTTCTCAATATTTTAATTGTAGGAATAAAACAATACACCATAGTTGTAATATATTTTAAACATTTTGAAAATCTAAAATTGTGCTTTGCAGTCCTTTTTTTAATTAAACATTCTTTTTTGGTACCCTAACTGTGAATGCACTCAGGAATGGTGCACATTTGGTAGAAAAAAAGGACATTTAAGCAAAGAATGATTGTCCACTCTCAAGGTTTTAATGCTTTGAACATGTGAAAACATTTTTGATTTATGTTAAGCTTTGAGCATGTAAACTTTGCAATTAATAAAAAATATTAAATTTTTTTTAATGACAATCCCAACTATTATGCTTCACTTGTGATTTTTCAAAAATACAAAAATGTAATTAAAAAATGTTCACTCACTTGGTTGGCTCCTTTGACTGTGTTTTATCCAATAATTTTTGACAAAATAATTGTTTTGTTTAGAAAAGACCACAAGCTTGGAGATTTTTTCAATATCATTCATTACAACTAAATACTTTTCACAATTTTAATAGGTAAATATTTTTTCAAAAAATAAAGAAAGAATCTCACAACTACAAATTCTTTAAATTGCTTTCATGGTCTTTTTTAAAAGCCTTGTCCAATACACCAAAAGACTTTGAAATGTAGCTAGAAGAAATTATAGGTCTTTCCTTTGTAGCTTGTCTTTCAAATGATATTTTCTTGTATTATTCACTTCCTTCTCATACGTTTCCATGGTAAATTGTTATGTATCCACATGTTATGTATCCACAAGTTGGAAGATTTTCATTATTTTGGAATATGACCTTAGTATGACATCTTATTTGTTACTGTTGTGAATTTGAATTCATTCCAAATATTGTGACATACAATGGGGGCCCATTAAGTTTTGCAAATGGACTTAATCAAAGGATTCATCATTCAAAAGCGAAAAAAGCTTTAATGCATTTTTTTAATATGATTTCCAAAATTTTGATTGGTTAATGATTTAATGCTATTTTAAAATGTATTATTAGTTAATTCTTCATTTTCTACTGGATTTAAACTCATATTTTTCATTTTTTGTCATCATCATTCATATATTGCAATTATTTTTGAAGACATCCATCCATTCATCAACAACATGAATCATACATATATATCATATCCATGATGTTTGCTTCTTTCTCAATTGATTTTTTGGGTAAAATTTTTGTTATTTATTACTTTGAATTTTTTTTCCTGCTGTTTTTCTTTTTAAGCTATTTTCCAAGGGACTCCCTAAAAGAAGACTTTAAACATATAACAACAGATTTTTAATTCTAAACTAAATTAAGTATATATAATTTTTAGCTTATTTGATAACACTTTATTTAACCTTCAAAATAGATTTTTCAAGTTGAAATATTACTAAACTAGACACTTGTTTTCAGAACAAGTAGGATGGTAAAATAATATATTGTAAAATTCTAAACAACGAGAAAATAAGGCACATTGAATTTAAAAATTGATTCAAACTTCCAAGTGAAGAACTATAGTAATTTAAGGAGCCAAAAAAATCAAAACTGCAATTTCTAATCAAGATCAAACACATCAACTAAACTTGATCTAAAGCATGTTCACAAGCATCATGAAGGATCTCAAGTTTCACTCAGATCAGGCGCCTCACGCCAGGCCCACATTCCCAGAAAGGCCCTGTTCTCCTACATTTTTTGTCAAGTCTTTAGTATAAGTTCTCTCAAGGGGATCAGCATCGACATGCAGGAGCAAAGCAAATGAGAAGAGGGTGCCATGATCACTAGGCTACAAGTTTCATCAGGGCCTTCAAAAGCATGCAGAGATCATATATCTTCTTCTACTTAACAGACAACTGGTAGTACAGTAAACAACTAGGAACTATTCCACAAACCACAGACTTACAGACACTAGAAATTCAGTAGTTTGCACAATTTTGGAACTCAACTTAGTGCACTTCGAGATGGAGTAAGTAAATGTTATCATGAAGTACTAATATTTCTGTGCACAACCATAGTAGATAGTCGACCTAAGTATTGCACAAAAATGTTTGCAACACCTGCATTTTATATCTCAAGTGTTTACCAAAATGTACATTAGCGTTCTTGAGGATCCCAAAACCCCAGCTTTGTGGTCTCATGATTACAGGGATTCATGAACTCACCAACTCTCAAAGATCATAAATCCCCTGGAATTATTAACGCGTAGCTGCTACTACAAAGATGACCGCGCCGGCCCATGACTCAAGCTGCAAGACTGGTGTCAGTCTTGGACTGCACAAATCCTTTGGCTTCAGATCCATACTCTCTCGCCTTCTCTTTGATTTGACTTGCCGTGTCACTAAGACGATGGCGCACCTCATCAATCTGCAAATGTCAGAGGTCGATAATTGTTATCCAGGTGCAAAATATTACAAATCTGGCCCCAATCCCTGACACACACCGCACCTACTGTTGTTTGCAACAACACACATGCAAGTTCTGCAAATTTAGACTAGCTGATTATCACGAATTGCAAATCACGGAGTATAACGTTCAATGCAGGCAGTGCTCGCATATCATCATATTCAGTACCTGATCAGCACCAAAGGGATGGCGACCCTTGTAGTAGTTGTATGCCCACGAGATGGCGGACAGCACCGCCACGCCGAAGGTGCCAGCTCCCAGTAGGCCCCCGATGGTGAAGAAAGCCACCACCGCCAACGGAATCAAAACGGGACTGAAGAGGATTAGCACAGGAGTGGCCAAGAGCACCGTGATGGTAGTTCCTGTGAGGGCGAGCCCTCCCAACAGCAACAGAAGACCCCCAGCAACCAGCAGGGTCACAAGTCCCAAAATCTGACGCGAGGTGGGCGCATTCTGCTGCGCCCTGTAGTAAAGCTCGTGCGCACGATCTGTCAACTGATCTTTCTTCTGCTGATCCACGGCTGACGACATGATGATGATTGATCTGCAACAAACAAAGGAAAAAAAATCCCAGATCCCAAACGAGTTGTAATTTACAAGTCGAAACACTAGAGCACAAAACCTTGTGTAGCAAGCTAGACAACAAAGCTCACCAAAAACAACAGAAGCAACAACAGAAAAAAATTCCGGGGATTTAAGAAGCAAGAGAAACGAAAACGACAAAGAGACCACGACAAATTAGTTAGAGAGATCAGGTCCAGATACAGAAAAGTAATTAAGGGAAAGAAGATGACAACGACGAGAACTGAGGAAGCGGCAAGCAATCCGCGCGCGGCTTGACGTCGAGAGCGTGAAGATGGAATGGCCACAGTAGTGAAGGAGGCGTGCGCTGTGCATGGGCTTGTTGCGGTGGTGACGCATGCGGGTGGACAGAACCCGTAGTCAGTTCCTGGCAACGGCGGAAGAGCGCGCGCCGTGGGTGGCACCCGCGACAGTCGCGGCGACGCTTCCCATTCCTGAACCTACCCCCATGCACGCTTCACGTGCAGGAAAAATCTTTCTTTCTGTTGGTAGGTAGTAGGTACCTACTCGAACACATTATTGGCTACTAATTTTGCCATACACAGTGGCTTTTTTTTAAAGGGGTAGCCAAAAAAGTTTTTGATTAAAAAAAAAAGAAGAAACATTTTCTCAACTTGAAAAAATCTGATTTCGACACATACAATTAAATTACTTCTGATTTCGACATATTATACATCTCTCTCTCTCTCTCTCT
>Ga0116229_10007220_pt1 | contig 17666 bp, 10 predicted proteins | sample S1TSphgellanicum_3_FD_87313 | JGI IMG/M metagenome (GOLD analysis project Ga0116229, IMG submission 87313) | Host-associated microbial communities from peat moss isolated from Minnesota, USA - S1T2_Fc - Sphagnum magellanicum MG | ecosystem: Host-associated > Plants > Peat moss > Unclassified... | reverse complement strand
TCTTGAAGAAGCGCTCCTCGTCCAGAGCATGGTCATGCCCGATGGTGGTGCCGTCGGGCACCACGCAGTTCTCGTCGAGAATGCAGCGCGTGATCCGGCAGCGGCGCCCGATGGTCACTCCGGGCAGCAGCACGGAGCTCTCGATGATGCTGCTGTCTTCGATGCGCACGTCGCTCGACAGCAGCGACTCCTTGACGTAGGCGCCTGAGATGATGCAGCCGCCGGCGACCATGGAATTGATGGCCATGCCGCGCCGGCCTTCCTCGTCGAGCACGAATTTGGCGGGCGGCTGCTGCGACTGATAGGTCCAGATGGGCCACTGATGATCGTAGATGTTGAGTTCCGGGTTGAGCGCCACCAGTTCCATGTTGGCCTCGTACAGCGCGTCGACGTTCCCCACGTCGCGCCAGTAATTCTGCGCGCGCGTCTCGACGTCGTGAAACGGGTAGGCGTACACACGCAACGGTTCGATCGCGGGGGGGATGATGTTCCGGCCGAAATCGTGGTTGCTGGCTTCGTTCGCGGCGTCGTCGATCAGCATCTTTTCCAGCCGGTCCATTGCGATGACGTAGATGCCCATGGAGGCGCGCGCGAAATTATGGTGTCCGATGATGGGGTCGGGGTTCTGCGGCTTCTCCGAGAACTTGGTGATGCGGTTGGTGTTGTCGGTGGTCATGATGCCGAACTCGTGGGCGCGGTCGAGCGGCACGTCGACCACGCCCACGGTGATGTCCGCTTCGCATTGTTCGTGGTAAGCGATCATCGGACCGTAATCCATCTTGTAGATGTGGTCGCCCGCCAGAATCAGCACGTGAGTCGGGTGGTGCGAGCGGATGAAGTCCAGGTTCTGATACACCGAATCGGCGGTGCCGCGATACCAGTGAGCACCGATTTGCTGCTGGGCGGGAATCAATTCCACGAACTCGCCGAGCTCTCCGCGCAAGTAGCTCCAGCCGCGCTGCACGTGCTGAATCAGCGATTGCGCCTTGTACTGGGTGAGGACCGCGATTTGGCGGATGCCGGAATTGACGCAATTCGACAGCACGAAATCGATGATCCGGAACTTGCCGCCGAACGGAGTCGCCGGCTTGCAGCGATTCTCGGTGAGCGCCTTGAGGCGTTCGCCGCGGCCTCCGGCCATCACCACCGCCAGAGTGCCGCTCGTCAGTCGGCTGACGTAACGCCCGGCGTTGGTTCGAGCAGCGTGTCGCATCCGACAAGCCTGCCATACTCGCGAAACGCCTGCACCTTTTCTCGCGAGCACATTTGCAAGCTTTGCTAGACTTGCGAGCATGTCGGGGCTGAAGCTGTGCATCCTGAGTTCCGAGATCTTGCCGTACGCCAAGACCGGCGGACTTGCGGACGTCGCCGGAGCCTACATTCGGAACCTCAACCGGTTGGGACACGAGGTGTACGGCTTCATGCCGCTCTATGCCCCGGTTCGAACCGCGCATCCCGAACTGCAACCGGTGCTCGGCGCGCAGCACCTCGCCTTAGGAGTGGGCGGCACCGAATATCGATTCTCGGTGCTCACCGCGAGTTACCCTGGCACCGATGCCGCGATGTACTTCGTCGATTGCCCGGCGTTGTACGATCGCGCCGGCTTCTACACCGCGGATCCGGACGAACACCGCCGTTTCATCCTGTTCACACGAGCTGCCCTCGAGACCTGCTCAAGGCTCGGAATCTCGCCGGATGTTTTTCACTGCAACGACTGGCATACGGCATTTCTGCCCTTGTACTTGAAGACCCTGTATTCCTCGCACGGCGCCTTCCAGGCTTCGCACTCGGTGCTCACCATTCACAACATCGGCTATCAAGGCCGCATGCCCGCCGCCGCGATTGAGGACTTGGGCGTGGACCGCGCCGGGCAGTGGCTGGATCCTGGCGACCTGGCCGGCGGCGTGATCAACTCCTTGAAAACCGGGATTAAATTTGCCGACGTGGTGACCACGGTCAGCCCGACCTACGCACGCGAGATCCACGATGGCCCGTTGGGTATGGGCATGCAGAGCACCTTGCAGGCGCGCCCGGACGCGGTGATCGGCATCTTGAACGGCGTCGACTACGAGGCGTGGGACCCGCGGCACGATCCGTCTCTGACGGCGCATTTCGGACCGCACGATTTGCGCGGCAAGCAAACCAACAAGGAGCAGCTGCTGGCCACCGCCCGCTTGGATCCCACCCCGACGCGGCCGCTGATCAGCATGGTGAGCCGCCTCGCGGAACAGAAGGGCATCGATTTGCTCATCGAGCTGTTGCCGGCTTTGTTGCAGGAGCGTGACTTTGCACTGATGGTGCTGGGCAGCGGCGAGTCCCGATATGTACAATTTTTCGACAGTCTGGCGCGGCGCTTCCCCGGGCGCGTGGCGTTTCGCAACGGCTACGACGAAGCGATGGCGCACTTGATCGAGGCCGGCGCCGATATTTTCCTGATGCCGTCGCGCTACGAACCCTGCGGTTTGAACCAGATGTACAGCCTGCGCTACGGCACCATCCCGATCGTGCGCAATACCGGCGGTCTCGCGGATTCCGTGCAGCACTTCGACCCGGCCACCGGCCAGGGCACCGGCTGCGTGTTCAACGATTACGATTCGGAGGCCGCGCGTTGGGCCATCGGCACCGTGCTCGATTGGTACGGCGCGCCGCAGAGCTGGCGGAGGGTGATGGAGAACGCCATGGCGCAAGATTTTTCGTGGACGCGGCAGATTTTGGAATACGACGCGCTGTATCGCGGTCTCGGCGGGGCGCGTGCGGGGTAGCCGACGAGGGATTCGGTGGGTAAAAAAAGGCGTGTACTGCCCGCTCGGCCGGCCGCGACCGGCGTGACGCTTGAAGCGGTTCGGCCGACGGGAACCGGGGGCGACGCCGTGGCGTGTACGGCCCCCAAGGCGATCCGCATACAGCGCCGGCGTCGGCCCGGCGATCGGCCTAACGCACGGGTGGCGATTCGGCCGACTCGAACAGGGCGTAGCGGCGGCCATTCGGCACGGCGTAGCGCTTGGCCAGTCGCAGCTGCGCGGCCACCGCCCAGGGCGGCGGCGCATCGACGGCGGGCGGTGTTTCGGGGTGATCACCGCGCAGCCCGAACGCCATTTTAAGCTTTTGCGCGACGTCGTTGGTGCGCCCCGGCAGCTGTGCGGCGATCAGACTCCCCGGCGTGGCCGTGAGCGCGGCTCGCAGGCTAGAGGCGGCCTGTGCATCGATCGGTCCCGGGATCACCCGCACTTGGGTGCGTGCGTACAGGTCGACGATGGCCCGGGTGGTCTCGTCGGGCGCAAACAGGATCAACGGCCTGCCGGCGGAATCGCGTTGCATGGCGCGTGCGATCCAGGCGAGATTCTGCCAGGCATCGACTTTGGGATAGGCCTGCGATGCGGGACCCACCAGCAGTGCGCAATATGCCAGGAACAGCGCCCACTGGGCGCGCCGAACGTGACTGCGCGCCGCGCTCCACGCGCGCACCGCGAGCCACGCGGCCGCGGCGAGACCCGCAGCGGAGATGGCCACGTAGCGGGCCGGCGCGGCCAGGGCGCGACCCGCCGCGGAGATCGCCACATGGTCGGCCGGCGCAGCCACGGCGCTCCAGCCGTCGAGCGCAATCGCGCACACTGCGACGGCGCAGAGCGCGGTGCCCAGCAGCAGCAGCGCCGCGGTGGCGCGCAGCGCGCGAGCATCCCAGGCATCCTGCGGGCTGCCGCGGTGCTGCGCCCACCAGGCGAGCAACAGCGCGATGCCGGGAAGCGCGGGGGAGGCATAAATATTTCGTGCAGTCGCCGCCAGCGACAGTACCGCGAGCGGCGGCAGCGAGGCCGCGAGCGCAAAGCGCACCGGGCGATAGGCGTCGAAGGAGTCCCCGCGTCGCCGCCACGCCTGGCGCGCGGCGGCGAGCACCAGCAGCGTCCAGGGCGCGAGATACAGCGGCAGCTCGAGCAGATACTTGCCCGGGAAATTGCGGTGCCCGGTCGCGTAGTGCAATGCGCCGGGCGCGTCGACGTCGGTGAAGCGGCCGACCAGGTTGTTCCAGAAGAACACCTTCAAGTGGGCGCCGCCGTCGGGCCCGGTGTAGACGAACCAGACCCAGCTTCCGATCATCGCGGCTTGCAGGAGCAAGCCCACGTACAATTCCCAGCGCACGAGTTCCCGCCAGCGCCTCTCCCAGACGACGAGCGTCACGATCGCCAATCCCGGAACCATCCACGCGACGGCGCTCTTGGACAGAAACCCGAGCCCGAGCGCGGCGTGCATCAGCAGGTAGCCCTGCAGCCGTTCGCGGCGTTGCGCCGCGTAAAATCCCCGATAGGCGCCGAGCAGCGCGATCGATACGAAGGCCAGCAGCGGCGCATCGGTGGCGAGCCAGATCGCCACCTGATATGACAGCAGGAAAGTACTCACCGCCGCCGCCGCAACTACGCCCGCGGCGGGTCCCAGGCTGCGGCGCGCCAGCAGTCCCACGGCGGCGGCGGTGAGCAGTGCGTAGAGCAGATTGGGCAGCCGTGCGGCCCAGGCCTTCTCGCCCAGCAGACGAATGGGAACGGCGGCCAGCCAGTACAGGAGCGGCGGCTTTTCGCAGAATGCCTCCCCCGCCAACAGCGGCACGGCTTTGTCGGGCTGCCAACTCATGCGCCAGGCGATGTCGGCTTCCCGCGGCTCGTCGGGCGTCCAAAACCCGCGTCCCAGCATGCCGACACACCACGTCAGCAGCAGCGCCGTCGTCACGAGCGCGGCCGGCGGGAGGCGTTTCAGCAAAGCAGTATACTGTGCGGGCTACACAGGAGCTCGTATGCCATTCGCCGACTATACTTCACAGGGCGCGGTCGCCGTGATCACGCTAAAGAACCCACCGGTCAATGCCCTGAGTGTCGGTCTGCGCGCCGCGATCGCCGACGGCGTGGAACGCGCGAACAACGATGCCGCCATCCGCGCCATCGTGATCGTCGGATCCGGCAGCGCCTTTTGCGGTGGCGCCGATGTCTCGGAATTCGGCCAGCCGGTCATGGCCGCGAGCCCTTCGCTGTGGGACCTGTTCGCACTCATAGAAAATTCCCCCAAGCCGGTGGTGGCGGCGATCAACGGCCTGGCGCTCGGCGGCGGCCTGGAACTCGCCATGGCCTGCCACTACCGCGTCGCCGCCGCGGCGGCCCAGCTCGGAATGCCCGAGGTCAAGTTGGGCTTGCTGCCGGGCGCCGGCGGGACGCAGCGCCTGCCGCGCCTGGTGGGCGTCGAGCGGGCGCTCAATATGATCGTGAGCGGCAATCCGGTGAGCGCGCGCGATCTCGCCCAGACGCCGCTGCTCGATGCCACCGTCGACGGCGACGTGCCGGCGGCTGCGCTGGAGTTGGCGGAGCGCGTGATCGCCGAGAAGTTGCCGGCGAAGAAGGCGCGCGATATCCGGATCGACTCCACGACCGCCGAGGCGTTCCTGCAATTCTCGCGCGGGGCGGTTGCGCCGCTGGCCAAAAATTATCCGGCGCCCCTCAAGTGCATCCAAGCCGTCGCGGCCGCCGTCGCGCAGCCGTTCGACGACGGCCTGAAGATCGAGAAATCGCTGTTCATCGAATTGATGAACACCACCGAATCCAAGGCCTTGCGCCACGCGTTCTTCGCCATGCGCGGCGCCGCCAAGATTCCCGATGTGCCGGCCGGCACGGCTTTGCGGCCGATCAAACGGGTGGCGGTGATCGGCGCCGGCACCATGGGCGGCGGTATCGCCATGAATTTCGTCAACACCGGCATCCCGGTCACGGTGCTCGAGACCACGCAGGCCGCGCTCGACCGGGGCTTGAGTACCGTGCGCAAGAACTATGAAAGCACGGTGAAAAAGGGCCGGCTGAGCCCGGCCGACTTCGAGAAACGCATGTCGCTGATCACCGGCACGCTGTCCTACGAGGACATCGCCGCGGCGGATCTGGTGATCGAGGCGGTGTTCGAGGACATGGAGGTCAAGCGGCAGGTATTTCAAAAGCTCGACCAAGTAGCGAAGCGCGGCGCGATTCTCGCGTCCAATACCTCGACTCTGGACCTGGACAAGATCGCGGCGTACACGAAGCGGCCGGAGGACGTCATAGGACTGCATTTTTTCAGTCCGGCCAACGTGAGCAAGCTGCTCGAGATCGTGCGCGGCGCCAAGAGCGCCAAGGACGTGGTGGCCACCAGCATGGCGGTCGCCAAGCAGATAAAGAAGGTGGGCGTCATCTCCGGTGTCTGCGACGGCTTCATCGGCAACCGCATGATGAACGTCTACTTCCGGCAGATGGAATTGCTGCTGGATGTCGGCGCATTGCCGGCTCAGATCGACCAGGCACTGGAGAATTTCGGTTTTGCGATGGGACCGTTCCGGGTCGCCGATCTCGCCGGCAACGATGTGCTGTGGTACATCCGCAAGCGCCTGTACCTCGAGTATCCGGATCGGGTATTTTCCAAGACTCCCGATCGAATCTGCGAACTCGGCCGCTTCGGCCAGAAGAGCGGCGCGGGCTGGTACGACTACAAGCCGGGCGAGCGCAGCGCCTCCGTGTCGACGCTGGTCAACGACATCGTGCTCGAAGAGTCCGCCCGGTTGGGGCTGACGCGCCGTACCGTCGGCGACGAGGAGATCGTGCAGCGTGCGCTGTACTCGTTGATCAACGAGGGCGCGCGCATCCTCGAGGAAGGCATCGCGCTGCGCGCCTCGGATGTCGACGTCGTGTACCTGACGGGCTACGGGTTCCCGGACTTTCGCGGCGGCCCGCTGTTCTATGCCGATACTGTCGGGCTGTCCAATATCCTGCGCAGCATGCGCGAATTCTCCCGCGGCTATCAGCCCGATGCCTGGCAACCGGCGCCATTGCTGGTGCGGCTGGCCGAGGAAGGCAAAACCTTCGCCGACTGGACGCCGCCGACGCGCGGCAAAACATGACACACGGGAAAACATGACGCAGGGCGCCACATGATGCGCAGTGAGACATGAGGCACGGCAAAAATGATGCGGCGAAAAATGACGCGCGGTAGGACATGATTCTATACGGACATGCTGTGAGCTCGGCGTCGTACCGGGTGCGGATCGCGCTCGGGCTGAAGCGATTGCAGGTCGCGACCGTGCTCCTGGATCTGCGCGCCGGCGAGCAGCGGCTCGAAGAATTCCTGCAGATCAACAGCCAGGGGCTGGTGCCGGCATTGAAACTGGACGACGGCGCGGTGCTCACTCAATCGGTGGCCATCATCGAGTACCTCGATGAGATCTACCCGCAGCCGCCTCTGTTGCCGCAAGCGCCTCTGGGGCGGGCGCGCGTGCGAGCCCTAACCCAGGCGATCACCTGCGATGTGCACCCCTTGAACAACCTGCGTGTGCTCAAGTATCTGCAGGACGATCTGGGACAGGACCAGGCGGCGCGTGATACGTGGTATCGGCACTGGGTAAGGCTCGGGTTCGACGCTCTGGAACGCTGGCTGGTGCGCGATTCGGCGACCGGGCGCTTCTGCCACGGCGATGCGCCCACCCTCGCCGACGTGTGCCTGGTGCCGCAGGTCGCCAACGCGCGCCGCGTCTCGATGCCTCTCGATGCCTATCCGCGGATCGTCGGAATCGATGCCGCGTGCCGCGCGATGCCGGAGTTCCAGGCCGCGGCTCCCGACCGGAAAACCTGATCATCGGCAATGGACAGCAAGATTGTTTTGGAATGCCCGGCGCGGATACTCAACGGCATCGCGATCGGGGCGGCGGGCGAGGCAATGGAATTGCGACTGACGAGAGCAACCAACTCCGCAAATGGGCGCCGGCTCAATAGTGTGGCGGGATTTCTTGTTCAGGGAGGCGTGTGGGCTCGTCGGATTGCGCTCCGCTCAGGCGGTCCGACAGTATCTTAAGTTTCACGGCGAGCTCCTGAATTTCGCGCTGCTGCCGGAATACCACGTCGCTCAACTCGTGGGCGGCGCGTTCCAGAAACGCGATCTTGCTTTGAATTTCTTCCAGTGCAGCGTCGTTCATCGAACTCCTTCCAGTGCATCTTCGTTCATCGTCGGCTCCGCGCCGGGCCGGTAAAGGAATAACGCAAGAACAAGTGGTCCCGGCCGCGGCGCGCGTCGAGCAAATTTCCCCACAACGGGTCGCGCGGCGCAAAGGTGGTCCCCATGACGAGGCCGGGCCGCCCATCTTCCGCCTTGCGTCCCGCGAGCTGCGGCGCCAGCGTCAGAAACTGCTCGTCGAGCAGGCGCTCCTCGTAGAAGCAACCGAGCAGCTGAGGACCGCCTTCCACGAGAATGCGCGGGCCCGAAGCGCTCCGCCCCGAAGCGCGCAGGCCCGAAGCGCTCGGACCCGAAGCGCTCCGCCCCGAGGCATGCCGTACCACCGCGTCGAGAATCGCGTCGGGCGCGATTCTTCGCCCGCCCGGCAACGCGGCGATCTCCAGGGAAGCGGGCGCAGCCTGGCGCCGCAAACGCCGCGCGCCGCCGCGCGTGGTCACGACGAGTATCGGCACACGACCCGCGGCGAACACGGGCAGCCGCAAGTCGAGGCCGCCGCCGGCGCTGACCACGACGTTGAGCGCCGGCTGGCGCTTGTCGATCGCGGTTTGCAATCGTCGGTACTCGTCCGCGAGTTCGGGGCAGATGGCCTCTGGTGTCCACACATGCTGCGGGTCCGCGGCGAGCGTCCCTGCGCCCACGATGACCACGTCGGCGATGGCGCGCAGCAGCCCCATCACCATGCGGTCCTGAATGCTGAAGCCGCTGATGTCGCCGCCGCCTTCATGCCCGCGGACATTCAGCGACACGACGCCGTCGATGCTGCTCACAAAATTGCTGAACACGTGCGCCTTCGCGCGGCGCGCGTGCGGCATGCGAAGATGTCCATACAGGCGTGCCAACCGCGGCGGCATCGGCAGTGCCTGCCCGCGGCGTAGTTCGAGCAGCGTCTGAAGCGGCGGCAGGGAGATTGCGCGGGTCATTTGTAAATTCTACTCGCCGTGCTGCTCGCTCGTTGGTGCGCAATGTGAGCCGTGCGCGCATTGAACGGGAATTAGCGCGCGCCGTTGGGGTCAATGGTCAGATGATATCGAACCGCCGATGCCTCGCACACGCCACATTTCTTGCGCTCCTGTTGGCGGCCGGCCTTGCCGAATGCGCGGACCTGCCCGCGCCAGTCGCCGCGCCTCCGCTCAATGGAACGCCAGTCGCCGCGCTGCCAGTCGTCGCACTGGCGGCCGCAGCGCTGCCGGCGGCGGCGGGTCCCGCCACCGGGCTGGCCGATTCTGCGGCGCTTCGCGCCACTGTATTCGGTACGCCGCCGCAGGACATCGCGCCGATGCCGAGCCGCGTGCCGCTGTCAGAAATGGACATCAATCTGCCCTGGAAGCACCGGGTGCCGGCGGTGTTCTGGTTCGATCGTCGCCTGCGGGTGTGGTTCTCGGCGCAGGACAAGCCCGCGCCGCTGGCGATCTTGATTGCGGGCACGGGCAGCGACGGCAATACCGGCAAGCTGTCGACGCTGCGCGGTGCGCTGTATGGCGCGGGCTATCACGTCCTGACCATGCCGTCGCCGACCTTTCCCGGCTTCATCGTGGCGGCGTCGAGCACCGGCGTCGCCGGCGACCTGAATCAGGACGGGAGCGATCTGTATGCCGCCATGCGCGAGATCATCGCGCACCTGCCACACAAGATTCAGATCACCGACATCGACGTGCTCGGCTACAGCCTGGGTGGCGCCAACGCAGCCGTCGTGAAGTCGATCGATGCGAAGCAGGGCAAACTCAAGATCCATCGCGTGGTGATGATCAATCCGCCGGTGAGTCTCTTCTCCTCGATCGGCCGGCTCGACAAGCTGTTTGCGCAAAGCATCGGCGGCGACGATCAGGCCATCGAACGGCTGTACCGCCGTCTGTACGCGCAACTCGCCAATCTGTACCGCGCCTCGGACCGGCAGCAGCTGGACGAGGATTTCCTGCTCGGCAGCGCAGCCGCGATCCTCAAGACCGACGCGGAGTATTCCGCCGCCATCGCCTTGAGCTTTCGCATCGACCTGATCAACGTGTTCTTCGCCGGCGACTTGTACGCAGGGACGGGCGTGGTCGTCGATCCGAAACACCCGCCCAAGGTCGGCGATTCGCTTGACGAGACCGAGCGTGTCCTGCGCAGCAAACCGTTTTCCGAGTACTTTGGCAAGGTATTCGCTCCGTACTACCTGAAGCACCGTCCCAACTCGACCGCGGATTCCCTGATCGCCGACAATCGGCTCGACATCATCGGCGACAGCCTGCGCAACGACCCTGATTACTACGCCCAGACCAACAGCGACGATCTCATCCTCGATGCACAGGAACTCGCCTGGCTTCGCAGCACACTTGGCCGCAAGATCGCCGTCTACGACCATGGCGGCCATCTCGGCAATCTCGGCGACCGCCAGCAAGTGAAGGACATGCTCGACATGCTCGCCGGCCGCTGGACGGGAGCGGCGCCATGAAGGCTGTGGGGATTGTGGGCGTCATGAAGGCTTCGACGGGGCTTGGAATGACCGCCGTGCTGCTCGGCGGCTGCGCCTTCCAGAATGTCAGCATCCGCACCTTGCCCGCGGAAGACCCGGCGGCCCAAGTCGCGGCGGCAGCGGCCAGCGCGGCGTCGCTTTCCGCGGCTGCGGCGAACGAGAACGCGCCCGGCGCCGCTGGCGCGGGACCCAACGGCCCAGGGGTCGCGGGCACAGGAACGGGGGGCACGGCAGCAGCCGGCATCGGAGCGGGCGGTGCGGCCGGCGGCACGGCAACAGCTGGCATCGAAGCAAGCGGCACGGTCGGGGGCACCGCAGCGGGCGGTATCGGAGCGGGCGGCACCACTGGCGGCAGAGCAGCGGGCGGTATCGGAGCGGGCGGCACGACAGCGGGCGATGACGCGGCCGCCCAAGCGCCGCCGCTGACTGCGGCGGACGCGCCGTCGATGCATACGTATGATCCCTGGGAGCGCATCAACCGCTTCAACTACCGGTTCAACGCGCGATTCGACGAGGCGATTTTCCTGCCGGTGGCCGATACCTACCGCCGCATTCCCTCGCCGCTGCGCGCCGGCGTGCACAACTTCTTCGGCAATTTGTCCGAGATCGACAGCGTGATCAATTACGTGTTGCAGTGGCGCCTGAGGTTAGGGGTGCGCAGTCTCGGCCGATTCGTGATCAACAGCACCATCGGCATCGGCGGCCTTTTCGATCCGGCAACCAAGTTGAAGATCAAGGCCGCTCCGACGGGTCTCGGCACGACACTCGCGAAATGGGGTATGCATCCGGGTCCTTACCTGGTCATCCCGCTGCTCGGGCCCTCGACGTTTCGCGATGGCCTCGGCTATCTGGGCGACTACGGCGCCGAGTATGGAATCAACATCGCCCATTTGTACCGCGGCGACGTGTCGTGGGGATTGGGCACCGTCAACGCCGTCGATCAACGGGCCCACATCGACTTTCGCTACTACGCCTCCGGTTCACCGTTCGAGTACGAGAATATCCGCTTTCTGTACGTCCGAAAGCGCCTGATCGAAGACGATGCGCTGCATGGGAAACCCGAGACGCCGCCCGGCGAACCCGCGGGGAAATGAGCGGGTCAGGCGGTGCCGCGCCGTGCCAGGAACTCGCCCAGGATCTTTGCCGTATGACTCTGCCGCGGCGTGCGCGCAATGGCCTCCGGCGCGCCCTGCGCCACGATGCGGCCGCCGCCGTCGCCGCCCTCGGGACCCAAGTCGACGATCCAGTCGGCCTCGGCCATGACGTCGAGATTGTGTTCGATCACCACCACGGTGTTGCCGCTGTCCACCAGGCGATGCAGTACCAGCACGAGTTTCTCCACGTCGGCCATGTGCAGACCGACCGTCGGTTCGTCGAGCACATACAGCGTGTGCCGGCGCTCGCGGCGCGCCGTATCGATGCCGAGCGCGTCGGTGCGAACCTTGGACAGTTCGGCGACCAGCTTGATGCGCTGACTCTCTCCGCCCGACAGCGTCGGGCTCGGCTGGCCGAGGCGCAGGTAGCCGAGGCCCACATCCGCCAGCAGGCTGATGGGGTGGCGCACGCTGGATTGCGCAGCGAAAAATTCCAGCGCGTCCTCGACGCTCATGGCGAGGATCTCGCCGATATTCCTGCCCTTGAAGAGTATCGACAGCGTTTCGGCATTGAAGCGCCGGCCGCCGCAGACATCGCACAGCACGGAGACGTCGGGCAGGAAACTCATCTCGATGCGCTGCATGCCCTGACCCTCGCAGGCCTCGCAGCGGCCTCCCGCCGTGTTGAACGAGAAACGGCCGGCCGAAAAGCCGCGCATGCGCGCCTCGGTGACATCGGCATATAGGCGCCGGATCGAATCCCAAAATCCGACATAGGTGGCGGGACAGGAGCGCGGAGTCTTGCCGATGGGAGTCTGGTCGACCTCGAGCACTCGGCTGATTTGCTCCCATCCGGTGATGGCCTCGCAGCCGTCGAGCGTCACCGGAGGCGTGCGGCCGCGGTCCGCACGCCGCGGCCGTGCCAGCAACCGCTGCAAGTTGTGCATCAGCACATCGCGGGCCAGCGAGGATTTACCCGATCCTGACACGCCGGTCACCACCGTCAGCCGTTCGAGCGGAATGCGCGCGTCGACGTGGCGCAGATTGTGCAGGCCGGCGCCGGACAATTCGATCATCGGGACGCGGTCGACGGCACGGCGGCGGGCGCGCGAATGCTGCAGTGGAGCGGCGAGACAGCGGCCGGTGGCGGAGTCGCCGCGGGCCAGCTCGGACGCCGTGCCCTGCGCCACGACCCAGCCGCCGCGCGTGCCGGCGCCGGGGCCGAGGTCGATCACCTGATCCGCGCGCCGGATGGTGTCTTCGTCGTGCTCCACCACCACCAGGGTGTTGCCCTTGGCGCGCAGCCGGTCGAGCGTATCGAGCAACGCGACATTGTCGCGTGGATGCAGACCGATCGTGGGTTCGTCCAGCACGTAGCAAACGCCCTGCAGATTCGAGCCCAGCTGCGCCGCCAAACGGATGCGCTGCGCCTCGCCGCCGGAGAGCGTCGGCGCGGCGCGATTCAACTGCAGGTAGCCGAGCCCGACGTCGGCCAGAAAGGTGGTGCGCGCCTCGAGTTCCGCGATCAGGTCGCGGGCGATATCGCGTTCGCGCCCGACCAGATTGAACTTGGCCACAGCGGCGGCAAACCCGTCCACCGGCAACTCCGTGAGTGCCGCGATCGAGAGGCCGCGAAATTGCACATGCAGTGCGACCGGATTGAGGCGCCGGCCGGCACAATCGGGGCAGGTCGACGCGGCGGCCGCTTCCTGCCACGCGGATTCCTCGCCGCTTTGCTCGGCGTCGAATTGCTCGAGCAAGAGTCCGGTGCCGAAGCAGCTCTTGCACCAGCCATGCCGCGAATTGAACGAGAACAGACGCGGATCGAGTTCCGGGAAGCCGGTGCCGCATGTCGGGCAGGCGCGCTTCGTGGAGAACACGCCCGCGGCCGCGCCGCCGCGCGCTTCGAGGATATGCACCACCCCCCGTCCATGGTCCAGCGCAGCGTCGAGCGCCTGGCGCAGTTCCGCCTCGCGCGCCGCGCTCACCGTCAAGGTGGCCACCGGCAATTCGATGTTGTGCTCGACGAATCGATCGAGCCGCGGCCACTTCGCCGTCGGCAGCGCCGTGCCGTCGACCCGCAAATGCGCAAAGCCCTTGCCCTTGGCCCATTTGGCGAGCGCGGTATACAGGCCCTTGCGCGCCACGATGAGCGGCGCCGCCACGGTGATGGTCTTGCCGCGATACTCCTTGAGGAGCCGCGCCGCAATCGCGTCCGCGGATTGCGGTTCGATGCGGGCTTCGCACTCCGGGCAGTACTGCACACCGAGCTTCACGTACAGCAGGCGCAGGAAATGGTAGATCTCGGTCAACGTGGCCACGGTGCTCTTGTGTCCGCCGCGGCTGGTTCGCTGCTCGATGGCCACGGTGGGCGGAATCCCGAATATGGCATCGACATCGGGACGCGAGGCGGGCTGCACGAACTGCCGCGCGTAGGCGTTCAACGACTCGAGGTAGCGCCGCTGGCCTTCGGCGAACAGTATGTCGAAGGCCAGCGTGCTCTTGCCGCTGCCCGAGACGCCGGTGACCACCGTGAATTGGTTGAGCCCGAGCTTGACGTCGATGTTTTTCAAATTGTGCTCGCGGGCACCGTGGATCTCGATGCAGGTGCGCGCCGCGTACGCGGGGGCGCCCGCATCGGCAACGCGCGCTGCGGCCTGGATGCGCAACGGCGCCGCGGCGTCGAGCAGCGCGCGGCCGGTGTGCGAGGCCGCTGTGCTCATGATGTCCGCCGGCGTACCGACGGCCACCACCCGGCCGCCCGCAGCGCCGCCTTCCGGCCCGAGATCGACGATCCAATCGGCGGCCCGCACCACATCCAAGTTGTGCTCGATCACCAGCAGCGAGTGGCCGGCCTCGATGAGCCGGCGGAAGGCACTCAGCAGCTTGGCCACATCGTCGAAATGCAGACCGGTGGTCGGTTCATCGAACAGGAACAACGAGCCGTTTCGTGGCGCACCATCGGCCGCGGCGCGCCGCGACGTCAGGCGCGCAGCGCTCTCGGCCAGATGCCCAGCCAGCTTCAGGCGCTGTGCCTCGCCGCCCGACAGGGTGGGCACGGGTTGGCCGAGGCGCAGGTAATCGAGTCCGACCTCGGCCAGCGGCGCGAGCCGCAGGCACACCGCGGGATCGCCGGCGAAGAATGCGAGGGCCTCCGACACGGTCAGATCGAGGACATCGGCAATGCTCTTCGGGGGAGCATCGCCGCGGCTCAACATCACCTCCAGGACCTCCGCCCGATAGCGCCGCCCGTTGCAATCGGGACAGCGCAAGTAAACGTCGGAGAGAAACTGCATCTCGACATGCTCGAAGCCGTTGCCGGCGCAGGCCGGGCAACGGCCGTTGCCGGCGTTGAAACTGAAGGTGCCTGCGGTGTACTTGCGCTCGCGCGCCTGCGGCAGGCCGGCGAACAGCTCGCGAATCGCATCGAAGGCACCCACATAGCTCGCGGGGTTCGAGCGCGTGGTGCGGCCGATGCGGCTTTGGTCCACCATCACGACGTCATCGATGAGCTCAGCCCCCGCGAGCGAGCGATGCGCTCCTGGATTCTCGGTGGGCTTGCCCTTGGCGCGCAGCAGCGCCGGATGGAGCACGTCGTGCACCAGGGTCGATTTGCCGGACCCGCTCACTCCCGTGACGCACACCAGGCGGTGCAAGGGCAGGTCGACATCGATGTCCTTGAGGTTGTGCAGGGCGGCGCCCCGCAACTGCAATTGCGGACCCGGCGCCGGTGCGGTGGCCGGGGGGATCCCGACCCGCTTGCGGCCAAACAGGTAGTCGGCTGTGAGCGAGCCTTTGGCCGCCGCCAGTTGCGCGACCGGGCCGTAGAACACGATCTCGCCGCCGTGTTCGCCGGGGCCGGGTCCGATATCGAGGACGCGGTCCGCCGCCTGCATGACCTTCGGGTCGTGCTCGACCACCACCAAGGTGTTGCCCGCATCGCGAAGGCGCTGCATGACGCCGACGATGCGCTCGACATCGCGCGCGTGCAGACCGATGGAAGGCTCGTCCAGCACGAACAGCGTGTTGACCAGCGAGGTGCCCAGCGCCGTCGTGAGATTGATGCGTTGCACTTCGCCGCCCGACAGGGTGCGCGACTGACGGTCGAGATTCAAATAGCCCAAGCCCACGTCGGTCAGATACTTGAGGCGCGCACGGATCTCGCGCAGCAACAGATCGCTGGCCTTGTCGAGCGGCGCCGGCAACTCCAGAGAGTCGAAAAAAGCCCGGCTGTCGTCGATCGACAGCAGCACGAGATCGCGGATATTGATGCCGGGAGTGCCGATGCGCCAGAGCAGGGCGTCCGGCTTCAGGCGCGCGCCGTGGCAGGCGCTGCATTCGGTGTAGGAGCGGTAGCGCGACAGCAGCACGCGGATGTGCATCTTGTACGCCTTGGTCTCGAGCCAGACGAAGAAGCGGCGCACGCCGTACCAGACGTTGCGGGTCCATTCGCCTTCGCCGTCGAGCACCCACGCGCGCTGTGCCTCGGTCAATGCGCGCCAGGGTACGTCGACCGGAATGCCGCGTTTGCGCGCGAACTTGAGCAGGTCCGACTGGCATTCCTTGTAGGACTCGGTCTGCCAGGGCTTGATGGCGCCGGCGCGCAGCGTCAACCCGGGGTCGGGAATCACCAGACCATAATCGACGCCGATGCTGCGGCCGAAGCCACGGCAGGTGTCGCAGGCGCCCAAGGCCGAGTTGAAACTGAACGTGCTCGGGCTGGGATCCTTGTAGCCGATGTCGCAGTGCGGACAGTGCAGGCCGGTCGAGAAGCGCCAGGGTGCGCCGCGGTCCGCATCGCCCGAGGGGCGTGCGTCGCCCGAAGGGGGCGCATCGCTCGAGGAGGACGCATTGCCCGCGGGGCGCGCGTCGCCCAGGTAGACATCGAGACGACCCTGGCCGACCTTGAGCGCCGCTTCGATCGCATCGCCCGCCCGCGCCGGGTCGACGGAAGACCAGCGAAAGCGATCCTGAATCACCTGCAGCGTGTTGCGGCGCTGCTCGTGGATGCGGGTGTAGCCCTGTGCCGACAGCAGCGCCTTGATCTCGTCCACCGTGAAGTTCTCAGGGACGGGCACCGGAAACGTCAGCAGCAAGGGCGGATCACCGTGCTCGTGCGACAGGCTTTCCAGCGCCTCGCGAATGCTCGCCGGCGTGTCGCGCCGCACCGGCCGTCCGCAGCCCTGGCAGTGCAGAACCGCCGCCCGTGCAAACAACAGTTTCAAATGATCGTTGAGCTCGGTCATGGTGCCGACGGTGGAACGCGAGGTCCGCACCGGGTTGGTCTGATCGATGGCGATCGCCGGGGGGATGCCTTCGATGCGATCGACCAGCGGCTTGTCCATGCGGTCGAGAAATTGCCGCGCGTACGCCGAGAACGTCTCGACGTAGCGGCGCTGACCCTCGGCATACAGGGTGTCGAACACCAGCGAGGATTTGCCGGAGCCGCTCACGCCCGTCACCACGATCAACTCATTCAGAGGAAGATCGAGATCCAGGGACTTGAGGTTGTTCTGACGGGCGCCAATGATGCGGATGGCATCCAAGCGCGGCGGATCGAAGGGTGACATTCCTGTAAGTTTACAGGACGTGTCAAGCTCAGCGGCCGGCGAACTGCTCCATCATGAGTCCGGTGCCGCCGCGCGTGACGTGCGCGACGATGGCGGTGCGCCGGTGGATCTTGGTCACCAACCCTAAGTTGATTGCGAAGGCAAGATGGACCTGCTGTCCTTTGCGCAGCCCGAGATTTTCCGTTTCGACGAAAACGCCATTTGCGCTCAAGTTCTTGGCTTTGCAAATGCGGCTCTTTCGTCCCGACATCACCACGTAGACGGTGGTGCGTGCGCGGTGTCGAGTGTGCAAGCGACGCTCCATCCGGCCGTTCCTCTTTGTTGCTCAGAACTTTGAGGTGCCCATTATGCACATCGCACGCAACTTAGCGAAGCCTTCCATTGCACGTGTTCGAGACATTTATCGAACCGCGGAAACATATGTAACCGCGCCGTATTGATATGTCAAAACAAGGACATACGCGTTATCGTTGCCGTGCATGAAAGGTCAAATGAAATTTTATGATCAAGCCCGCGAGTCATGCGCGTGGCATGCATTGTTCGCAC
>Ga0116229_10007219_pt1 | contig 17667 bp, 12 predicted proteins | sample S1TSphgellanicum_3_FD_87313 | JGI IMG/M metagenome (GOLD analysis project Ga0116229, IMG submission 87313) | Host-associated microbial communities from peat moss isolated from Minnesota, USA - S1T2_Fc - Sphagnum magellanicum MG | ecosystem: Host-associated > Plants > Peat moss > Unclassified... | reverse complement strand
TTTTTTTTAACCAAATTTTATTGTTAAAATTCCCCCCCCCCCCCCACCCTTCCCCAAAGCCAAATTTGATGGGATTTTTAACGATTGCAATGCAGGATTGATGGGTCTAGTGGGGGGCCCAAATTGCCCCACTCTTTTTTTTCTTTTTTTTTCAAGGGGGGTGGGGGGGGAGGGTGCGCTTCTCCTCTTCCATAGAAAGGCTAAGCTGCCGAGTACGGTGTCAGGGACTAGAAGGAGGACGAAGACTGTGCGCCATAGCCATAGCCAGAGAGAGAGAGATAGAAAAAAAGCTGCTGCTGCTACACGCATCCTCTCATCAAAACCAGCTCTTGTTGCTTCGTTTTTCAGCTATCTTCGTGGCGCTCGGGTTTGTGGTTGGATTTGGGAGAAATTTGGACTCTTTTGGTGGAGGGATGCGGTTTTTCAGTGGTGTTAAAGTAGAGCATGAGGTCAAGTGTTCAGCGTGAGGAGGAGGTTGAGGAGGAGAAGGAGAAGCAGAAGGTGGAGGGGGACGTGGTGGAGGAGGAGGAGAAGTAACGGGAAATCATGATGAGCATGAAAGCGTTTCATGCCAAGCGGAAGGAGCCGGACGATCTGGTGACGGATCTGTTGAAAAACGTGAGCATATCTCCGACGAAGAAAGTTCGAGTCGGGGTAAGTTCTCTCTTTACTTTGGATTTTCGGCTTTCTGATGACTACCTAGTTTGCGTTTTAGTTTGGAACCTCTTTTTTTTTTGCTTATCTGTGTTTTTGGCAGTGATGACATTCTGGTCCTTCTTTTCTTCCTTCCTTCTTGTTGCTTCGTGTCGTTTGGTTTCGTTCCTATTGTCGTCTTGCGGAAAACGGGAAGGCCGCTAGTCTCGAAGGCGGGCTGCCAGGAGACATGTCGTGAGGTCCGCTTGCCGTCGGCAGTCACCGCAGCATCCTTATTATCCCTTTGTCATTTTGCATTGCCGTTGCGTTTTGCATCATGTCTCACTTTGTGGAACTTTTGCATGGCTGCCTTCTGCCTACTATCTGAGAGCATAGTAGATATTCAATTTCCGTTGTAGGAAAGCTGAAGACACAGCCTCCCTGCTTTCTTTTTTTCCCTTTTTTTCCCCCTTTCCAGCATCAAGGTCTTCTCTTGTGCCATGTTGGTTAGTTTGAGTGTGTCCTGAATTTATGGCCAAAGTTTCCGCCCTAAGCAAAACTTTGAGAGATGTGTGGGAATGTTTTTGCAGTTTGAAGGTTTTTAAGGCATTCTTGTTGCAGTCTCTTTTTCCCTGGCAGGACTGAACAAAATTGAATGTTAGGCTGCCAGCAGCTCATGGGATTAGTTTTTGCATTATGTTTGCTTCTTGAGAGTTCATTGAAGATGTCAATTGAAGATGTGGGAGGAGTTCACTGTTTTCCTTTCAAAAAAATTAGCTTGGCCACATGCTTTTTCTGGCTGTTGGCCGGTTCATTCAACAGCTGATGATTTGTTTTGTGCTTAATGATTGCACCAGTGTAGGAGAATTTCATGGCACAACAAGTTGTTCAGATGTACTCTACTCTCTATTCTTTATTCGCAGAACAACACACTGGGAGGTACTGTAGTGTTATCGACATGGCTGTTTTAGTAGAAGGCTGAAGCAAATTCTTTCCATCCTAAAGTAAAGAAGGAATGTTCTTCATTCTCAGAAGAATTTTTTTATTTGATATTTCTTTGGATTATTTTTTCTTTTTGCACGCAGGATTCCTGCACACCTTCAAATATCTGGCAGCCAACCTTGTTTGAACCTTCAAAACAAGCACATGTTGATTCTCCAGTAACTTTGGAGCCACCTGTTTCACCACCAGATCCACCTGTTGTTACTGCAGCACCAGTACCCACTGTTGTGACTGGAGCTGAGAAAAAAGCGTTGGTGCTGTATAGACCTTTAAATCCACCTCTCTACTCCGGTGGACCTTCTCCGACAGTTTCTTCAGAGTTGCCAATCAAAGTCAATTCAGCTGAATATCTGGCCACTATCAAGGGTAGTGACAAGAATGGCTTCTGCAGCAATGCAGGCCTCCCTTCTTCTGCTTTCACTAATTCTTCTGCCAATGCACTATGCGGGACTGGCCTATTTGAAGGTAGTCCATTCCACTTTCTAGAAGGTAGAAAGAGACTTACAACTGTTGGGGGTGGATGGGTCCAAGGGATATATCATTGCTTGGCCAGGGATCAATAGATGTCCTGTGACAGAACCTCAACCCCTAGTCAGCTTGTATTGCAAGTCTCATGTGCATGTGGGAAACTGTAACTGAAAGTCTCAGAGTTTGTTGAAGTGAATGATATTTGGTTTGGTCTTAGGTCCACATTTCTAGTTCTTACTGGTTTTGCTGTGTCAGACTTTGTCATGTTTTGAATGAAGTTGTCATAGTTTACCTTGCCTGATGGAAGGTACATTTCACCCCGACTCTTTCCAACTCTGGTTTCATGAAGGCATAGTGTAGTGAGTGGCAAGGGCATGGATCAGCAGTCATTAGTGACTTGCAAGAGTGAAAATCATGTATTGCTTTGGCAAGAATATCATATTCATGTGTCTGACCAGATTATTAGACAGAGCAACTCACATTGACATGCATGGCATTCTGGCAGTGTTTTTGCTTCTTAGTTGACTGAAGGGGTCTGATGTGTGTGCAGCTCTTGATCTTCAAGGTGGACCATCATCAGCATTTAGCTCAAGGAGGCTGCAAAGAGTATCATCATGCTCATCATTGCCTCCCATTGTAACATCTTTGGATAATTTCCCTATGGAAGATGACAGTGACCCACAGACCAGCAGTGGCAGCCAAATGGTTGTCATGCCTGCAGTTCCGACACCAAGTACCAACAATTCGTCTCCTGTTGTGTCAGGCATGATGACTACACACATGGATAAGAGTGTTGCACAGTTGGGGAATGAAGAGGAAATGGCAGATATTGAGCCCATGGAAGTGATGGAGGGTATTGCAAATGGAGAGGTTGTCTCTTCTCAAGCAGGGCCTCAATTTGGAAGCCCATTACCAACTTTTGGTTCATCTCAGTGGAAAACTGGCGAGATGTTGAAGGCACCTTACTCAAAAGTTATGTGGTCCCATTAACTAGACAAGATGGAGAATCCTTTTTTGCCATTATGGCTTTGTTGTATCATCTCCTCCTGCTCTGTGTGAAGAAGGAAAGCTCAGAGTAAGTTTGGATTGGAACCCTGTATGTTGGTGAGCTTTCTTATCCAACTTGCAATCCCTTCATTTCACTTTCAAGGCTTTTTAATGCTTTCTGAAATGAAGAGGCGGACCCCATTCTTTGAATTCTCTTGCAAAGTTGAGCATTCAGGAAATGGAGTACTTGGAATCAGGACCAAATCCCAGTGTATTGCATGGGTCAACTTGACTCTTAACCTCATAGTGACATAGGTGCTACTCCTGACACCTGACTAGTAGATGCAAATCATCAAAGTTCTGCAATGAGGGTACTCATTTTTATGTAATATGTTGACTCTTGTAACATTTTTTGATGTGCTGCCCTCAGGCAAGAAATATTTGTTCTTGAGTTACCTATTGAGTTCTTGGTCTTGTGATTTCTTCTCTTAATACCCCAGATTTGAGCTTGGTTCTCTTTTGTCTGTTTGTAATCATAGCCTAGTTTCCTAACTGGGGTTTGATGGCATTATCTGATCCTGGGTATATCACCAATTATGTTAAGCTTAGTTGTGTTAGGTGGGTAATCCTGCTCTTGTGGAAGTAGTCCAGTGGGGTATCCTATAGATTCCAATGTGCTTTCAACACCAAGCATCAAACAAGTACTTCCTCATGATGCTCAGATGGTCTTATAGCCTGGGATTCTTGCAGAGATCTTTATTCTACAAAAGGCTTTTTAGGCAGACTCTTCAGGTATCAAAACTCATCTTCCCTCTTCAAATTGTTTGAAGAACAGTGCTTTCTATTCAAAGCATGTCTTGTTATGTTCATTAGGCCTGAGGCGACCTAATCAACATGTGAACTTTGTGCTGGTCAGGAGTTGATGTAGAGGATGAAGATGGGGGCGCTTGAGATTGGATGGGATACAACAAAATATGCCTGTCATTTTGCAGGTAATCTCAGCCCATATTGAGGCTGGTCTAATGTGTGTGGTATTTAGCATGGATGTATGTGGACAGTTATGTTTGCATAGGAGAGTTGAACTTAGAATGTTGATGGAGCATTGGCAATTTGATTCTGAAGCATCTGCAGCAATAGTTCAGCTTGAAAAGTAAATTGTCAACATAATTTGCAAAATCTGAAAACCTGCAAATCCTACAGGGTTTTAGGGTTTAGGGTTGAAACAACTTTTGCAAATAGATGCTAAAGTTATGTTATAAAACCAAATCAATATCATGGCAAGGGGTTGGATTGATTCAGTGCCATTCAATGTTATTTACTTGTGGACTAGCTTCAGAACCCTTGGAAAAAGCATTAACTTCTGCCAAAGCAGATCTTTGGGGTTTTGAATGTTCCTCTATCATGAAACCTTTCTTACTATGCTTGCAGCATCTTATATTAGCTTCAAGGCTAACAGGAATCAGGATTGTTGGAAGTGGGAAGGAGGCATATAATGCATTCAAAAGGAACATGTTTAGGGTTGCCATGTTTAGGCTTAAACATGTTTAGGGTAACCATGTTTAGGGTTACCATTCCTATATACCAGATCAATACTTTACCATGCATAGGTAACCAACTTTGGATGAATGGGGTATAGGAAAACTTGTAATTTTTAATTGCCAATGTTATTTTGCTGAAACATAAGTAGGCAATAGTCTCAATACATGCTTGGAAAAAATAAACTAAAGGTCAAATTACTTGAAAAGATTTGGTGAGATAATCACCGAAGTGTGGGTTTGGGAACTAAATGGTTCCTTTCTTACAAAAGAAAATTTAGTACTACTTTACCCTAGGGTCAATTTTTGTTATTAAACTTGGGCTCCGTGTTGTTTTGCACTACCTATAGTAATCAATTGATGACAAAAATGACTTGATTTTGTGAAAATTAAGTTCGATTTGAATGAAAATATTGAATGACATTGCACGCAACTTGAATTGAATTGAATTGAATTCCTATTCAACTGAATTGAATTCAACAATTGGACTAAGATTTGATCGAATTGAATTCAAATTCAATTGAAAAGAAATGACATGAATATTGGTGGAAAAGGTGTTGCAATTGTTTGTGAATATGATGTTGAAATAAAAAAACTTCTACTAAAAACGCATCTCTAAAAAAAACAATTACCTTTCATGCCTCTTTACTTAGGAATGGGATAAACAAATTTCAATTTAAAATTGTCCAAATAACAACTTATGGAACCTAAAATTGTCCCACCTAAACCATCTATGATGAATCATCGTCATTAGAATAATCTTTAAAACAATGAAACATTTTTTAAAAGAAAATGTGAATTTGAAATGTTGAAAATCATTATAATTATTGCAAGCTACAATGTGAATAATTTCATTCCTCGTGTGAAAGTATCATGAAAAATAGTGGGATCATATATATATATATATATATTGTCCATGTGGAAATTAACCCTATACTATGATATCATGTTTTATGGGACCTTATTTCTCCTCTCAAAGTCTTATTTCCCAATTTTATTAGAACCAATATTTTCAACAAGAAAACAAGAACCCCCTTCAAAAATGAAGTCTAAAGTTTGGAGTCACCTCCAAGGAAAGAAGCTTTGAGGTGATGAGCTCTCATTCTCTAGTGCTTGTATTAGAGGAGGATATTTAGGAAGATGTGATTTTGTAGCACTCTTGGTGTTGTTCAATATGATTTTATCGAATGATGTTTAATCTAGGTTCATATTTAATGTATGACCTCAACATTTATTGTTGGCAAAAAAGGTTTGGAATGTTGCTACCAACTTGAAGCTTCAAGCATTAAGGCAATGGCATTCCTAGGAACTATGGAAGGGTTAGGGGTGTGCATTCTAAGGACTTGCAACCTTAATGAATGCACCTTAAAAAATAAGAAGAGAAAAGTGGGAAGAATTTGATGAGGGGAGCCCAAAAAACAAAGAAAAATGGCATTGAAAATTTGATTGCTTCATTTGATCTTGATTTTCAACTAATTTTAGAAGTGCATTGTTTTGAAAGCACCATGCAAGTGAACTTTATGCTACAACAATAATGCATCACAACAATGAACACCCACAGTCTCCAAAGCTCACAACCCCATTGGAGTTTGCAAGAAATTCAATCAAATTTCCTATCTTCTCTAAAAGCTTTGCCACTTTTGTCATAATTACTCAACAAAATTTGGGATTGATGGAAAAAGGGACAAGAGCGAAGCTTACCTTCCTGTGTCCTTATACTAAACACAACCAAAATTGACAAATCCTCTCACAAAGATTGTCTTCATACACAAATCAACTATTTTTGTATATGAAATATGATTCTTCTACCCCTTTCTTTGTTTTTCCTTGTAAACTTTTGCCCAAATCCAAGCAACATAAGTGGAGATGGGGAAACCAAGTTTGTAGAATTTTTATTGCAAATCCTTATGAACTAGCCATCATCACCACTATAGGCCCTATTACCATCATTCTTCAAAGAAAGTAAAATGCCATAATTTTATCCTCCATACTAAGTTTTCATAATACAACACACCAAGAATTGAATCAAGACAATCCCTCCTAACCCAATGGATGAAGCCCAAGGTTCATCACCAATCAGCTTGTTATGAAGGCTTTTCTTGGACTTCACAAGATGCCTAAGTATTCGAATATAGAAAGGCATCTACTTTTCACATTGGGCGGATGGTAATTGGAAGGTTGATCAAAGGGCACCCATCACACCAAACATTTATAAACTACATGAAAATCCCTCTTCATGAGTCTTTCTTATTATTGAAACTCCTCACTAAATAGTTTTTCAACATTGTATTTTTGACAAATGTGTGAAGGAAACAAGAAAGATCTTCATTGTTGAATGGAATGGGATGATGTTTAATTTTCAAAATGACAATCACATTTCAATGTTTTGGATGCATAATGTTTATTCTCCCACATGATCAAGGTATAATTACCATACTTGAATGAACAATTATGCAATGTCAATGACCCTTACTATCCTAGTTAACAAAATTGTTGACATCATTGATATAAAACTCATAGACTCAAACATCAAACACCTTTTGGGCCCCATGATCTAAATTGTAGTTGTGAACATAAATAGTTGACCAATAACATTGAAATCCCCTCCTTGATGAAAAAGATGCATTGGGGACAATTGTCTTACAAAGGTTCTTCTATTCAGACCTCCCGCACCAACGTTGTAAATGTGGATGATTTTGACACTTTCTCACCCTTACACTACCCTTTGAGATCATTATTTTACATGGAGACACCCTCACACAATGATCACAAACTTGGAGTGAAATAGTCACAAACACAATGGTCGTAGGTGCAAAAAATTGCTTAAGACCAAGAGTTTTGGCTAAAGGAATTTGATCAAAAGTTTAGGGACCTTAGTCAATATGATGGAAAAGGGGAAGGGCACAAATTTCATGTAATCCTCTAAACTTACAAACAAATATATTGTGATGGTGGAAACAAATAAAGACAATCCAATTGTTAAAGGGGATGGAGGGAAGAAATTAACCCATCCCCAAGATCTAATGGGAACTTGCAAGGACATAGTGATAGATGAAACAAGCATGTAGCCAACTTCAAGGGCATGACCTTCAATCTTGAATTCACCACTAGCAAAAAGGTAGGCCAATGGTAAAATGGTTTAAAGTTGAAACCAAGAGAAGCCCCTTACAAAAAACGTAGTTGTAGTAGGCCTCCAAAGTGATAAGCAAACATCCTTGCCCTCACTATGCATCTAGAAGAGGGGATAATCTTCCAAATCAAAAAATGATTGAAGAGAAAAAGGAGGAACATTCAATGGCAACCCCAACAAGGTGGTGAGTATATAAAAAATTCAAGAAAAGGCCATTAGGTGGTGATGAACTATAACACACCAACACCAATAAATAAAAATAAAAAACCACTATAATCCACAACCCTCCTTGTGAAGGTAATAGAATTTCCTAACTTATTAATGAATGTTATAATTCAAGGGAGGATCAAAGAAGAATGGACTACTTCAGTAGCAAATAACATGTTATGACAACAACACGATTTAGGCAATGGTAACAATTTTCAGCTTGAATGGCAATGACATCACAATGAGAAGCAAGCATCATCACATCTCTAAGCAACTCAATGGTACATGTGGCCATTGTTCACAAATTGTTGTTAAATAGTTTCCATGGCACCATGAACAATGTGTTGTAAACAATTCAATTTTTAGGATAAATTGTTTTTCTTCTATCGAATAGAAAAAAGAAGAAGCTATTGATCAATAAGTGGAAGGAGTGATATAATTTAAGTTATTTGTAAACACCAAGGGATTGATTAACTAAAAGGTTGCCCTTGTAGTCCCTTATGACAATGAGCAAATCAATTGTAATGGCTACCCTAATTGTGAAGGGGTTGGGTAGATTGAGGGGTGGCTCAAAATAAAAGAAATAGAGCTATGGCTTCAACCCTTGGATCCCACCTCCCAAAATTTTTTAATTCAAGAATGTCATTTAAAACCCAATGACTATGCCTATGCAAAAGAAGCATTAAGTTATGTAAAGTAGTAACATTTTGGAACAATGTTATCCCCATGAGAGGATTTGAAAGAATGAATGTAAGGACATTGATCCTTGTGACTTCTAGTCTTGCCTCAACAATATTATGCCGATAAACTGTTATGGAAGTTGGGGCATAATTTGTGGTTATCCAAACATCTCTATTTGAGACCACAATCATAATTAATGTTTAATAGTGGTTACCCAAATGAATGTGCTATAACGTGAGAATGCATCATGGATTTTAACATTACATTATTTCACATTTCATAATTGGCAAGGACTTTAATTGTTTAAAGGAGGTCAACAACCTAAATGGAGTAGGACATAAGTTTATGAGGTAGAGAAAAGTTGTGATGTGACACCATCTTACATTTCAAATGGGTTTGTTGGATGCTTGGCTATTTAATTATTTCTGAAAAATGTTCTACAAAGCTCACACCATTGACAACTTATGGTGGATTTGGCATATTTCATATGCCTCTTGAATTGACAAATTCCTTGTGTCCACAAAGCTAGATTAATAAGAGGGCAATAGAGGTTTTAACATCTTTTTTTAACTCAAAGTTGGAATGACTTACCTCTCATTCTTCATCATGATGATATGGATTACTTTAAAATATTTTCATTCCCAAAAGACGAGAAAAAATATTAGACATAATTACATGAACTATTATTAATTAAAGTTTATTTCTTTTACATGGTTTATCAGTAAGTTCTTATTTATGTATTATAACCCATATCTAGGGTAGATTAATACCTTTATTGAATCACACAAGCTTTGGAAAGGAAATATTCTTAGGTGGGTATCATAAAACAAGTGAGAATCATGACAATTTTTTATTTTTTAAGAACTAGAACCAATGATTATCATAAAAAATGAAAATCGTCCAACATTGGAAGGACCCATCCTCTTGATAAATGTATTTAATTTGCAAATCATGATTTACATATTGTGAGTCTAAACACAAAAAAATTGTTTTAAACCAATTATTTCCTTCACTTGAAATGATCATGATTAAGGGTTTTTTAATTTAATTTTGGGATATTAAAATTTTGTGATTTTTCCCATAAAATTTTCCAAATTAGTTGAATTTACATTTTTTTTAATTTTTAATTTAAAAATTCACCAAATTTTCTGTTGAAAAAAACAAATTTATAAAAAAAACATTGATCAACATGTAAATCTCTCACTATCTTTTTAATTTGCCTTCATGACCATTAACATCAAAATCTAATGCTTCAATGTTCAAATTGATGCATATGTCTCTTAAACAAAAACAACATCAATAACTTTTCAAGTTTTCAATATAAGGTTTATCCCTTCATTACCCCCCCCCAACCCTTTCATCATATTTTTAAAACCTACACCAATTTTGCATTATAAAAAATAATTTCCCAATGCAAGTTGAATTTGACCATGCATTGTAATAAAAAATAACCATTAGTGCTTGCATGTTAACCTAGCATTAATGGTTTGGCACTTCATCCCTAAAGCAAATATGAAACCAAGTCAGATTATATTAGTGTTGGTCGAGTTTCAAATACTTATATTATGGAACAATCTCATCATAATGCATGAGTATTTACAAAAATGAAATACCAAAAGGAAAGTAGTACCAAAAAAAAAATTGTATACCAATTTGATTTAATAATTCCCACATTACAAATTGATGATGCATTAGTAGCAACATATGTACATTTAATTTTATGTTAATCAGTATACATATTGAACATTAATATTTGATGTATTAGCCAACATGGCTTTCATTGATGTTTTTTTGAATGCCATGTATAATATCAACAAAAAAAGGCATCCATGATGAATGGGTGGCCTAATCAACTAAAAAGTTAGCCATGGGGAAAGAATTGTCATTGCTCATAACATATTGCACCTATTTGTGCCAAAGGAATGATGAGGACAACATGAAATATTGAAAATGAAATTTGGTATTTAAAAATTTCTAACTTTAATACAATTAATTGGTTTGGTCTCTACCAATGTTAATAATATTTCTTTTTTTTGGTGAGATTTGTGTTAAGTTTGGTTTTTATTTTATAATGTAAAAATTGATTTAGTTTTTTTTTTCTCATTTTTAAATACTTGACTATGGTATCAAGTTTTAAGGTTTTATTTTAAGCATCCAATTTTCACACCATTCCTAAAATCAAAATGATTTAATAAGTAAAAATTGCTCATTTTTTTATTTGATCCACAAAAAAACTACAATGAACATAAAAAAATAGAAAAAAATTATAGAATTAATTATTTGTTGATTGCTTTGTTCAAAATATCCCGCCCCCTGCACCCCCTTCCAACCAATCATATTTCCATAGTCTTTTGTTGTTCAAATGAACTTTTAATTTATTCTAATTCTTCTTGTGATTGTATATCCACGTTAATTAACAAAAATAAGTTAGAAGGAAAACAACAATCAACTTTAGAATCACTAGGCCAATTTTACTCACGAATTTATTAGCTTTTATAAGTTCTCCCATTGTAGCCAAAATGTCCTTGAAATAGTAAGTGTTTCATGAAAAAAAAACTTTGAATACAAAAATGCCTAGGGTTTGACAAGCTAAAAAACTAATAGTGTGAAACATACGTTCATGTTTCCCATTCTATTGTGAAGGACACTTGACGTCCTTCACGTCCACTTGATATTATTTGAAAACCAATAACTATATGTTAACAACTTCCTTAGTTGGTTTACTTATGTTGGTGGTCAATTAAAAAATACATAAACTACGATCCTCATAATTTTTTTGGTTACAAAACCACTTTATATTTTGCCATTGGATGGGAATGGTGATGAAATTTCAAAAACATTGGAAACAAAAATCTTTTATCATACTCCTTAACAATAGTCACACATTGTTCATGGCCAATGAATGAATGCACTAAACAAATGTTTTTAAATATAGAGTCTAACATCTTATGAAAACATATTATGAATTTGTTTCTCTTCATACTACTCTTAAAATGAAAGAATGAATTCAAGATAAAATAAATTTCCTTTTTGAGGTTAAAAACAAACAAAGCCAATTTCACACCATCTCATTAATCATCACCCATTGAATCTCTACATAAAATGCAAACGTAACTTCTTCCTTTAGTTTCAAACTCATGATTATTATAAAATGTAATACGTCACTAAACAACCAATACCCACAAGAATGGTTCAACAAACAAGTTGTCATAAAACAAAAAAGACAATTGACAACAACTTGAGAGATGTGTCATGTTAAAGGAGGTGACACATGACTAGTAACTTTCACAATAGTTTGTTTCTTGTAACAAAGAACAAATGTTTATTGAAATTGTGACACTTCTTGAAACATAATTATTTTATTATCAAACTTGTGAAACATATTTACAAATTGAAAATATTATTAACATTTGATTACTTACAAATGAACAAAGGTTGGGGGAAAAATAATTTATCATTTAGAACGAAATTGAAGGACTATCCTATCTTCACTAAAGTGTTAATTTTTTTTTGGGTGAACCATAATCAAAACTCATCTTATTCCTTTTTCTTTTTGCCCTTATTAAATTTGTTAGGCTGAGTTATGCATTTATGTAAATTTGCATATGTAGACCTTACATGATCATATCTTAGACATTTACAAACTCTCTCATTTGTTGCTGCATATTGATATGCTTTTAAAAAAATGTTCAAAACAAGTCCTTGACAAATGTTTTTCAAGCCCAAATATTCACAACTTAATAGTAGTACAATCCTGAGGGAAGGTTAAAATGTGTTACAAATGTTGGTTAACCATAATACAAGTAAAGAAGTCCATGTTTTCAGGAGGGAAAAACAATACAAGGACATAAATGCATTGACAAGCACTTAAAACAAATTCATGAAATGAATAGGCAAATGATTTTTCATAGTTAAACAACTAAGGTAATTTTTGCTACCCATCATCATTTTTGAAAGGATCCATTGCAAATGAATGAATAAATCAATCAATCAAATTTGCACCTTCAAACACATTTGGCCTTTTTTGTTAATCTTCTTTCCAAAGTTCTTCTCAACGGATTGTTTATTTTTTCTTTAGAAATTTCAGCAATTATAACATGTTATGCATCCACAATATATGTGTTTTTCAACGTCATCACCCCATTATCTTTAAAATTACATATTAATCACTTTTTCGATTTGGTCCTTGGATTAATTCCATTGTTTGGTAAATGCAAGCTCTTTGCCAAGTTCCTTTCAATGAATTGTTTATTTCTTCCTCAATTTTTTTTTTCACAATTATAGAATGTCATGCATATCCGCATGTTTTTTCAAAATCATTGTCCCATTAGCTTTTTAAAATATTATCGATCATTTCCTATATTTGATTATCTTTATTGTAATATAGCCAATTATACAGTGCATTATCTATGCATTTGAAACATGATAAGTGCAATCTAAAAGGTGATCATTTGTGGTAAATACAACATTTTATGTAATGTTAAATTGGCAATATATTGTGTAATCATTGGTTAAAACGAAATTATGTGGTTGTTAATGAATTAATAAAATCCATATGAAAATAACACAATTAGATATGTCAAAAATACATGATTCTAAATAATAATAATAAATTGTATAATAGGCTAGCAAGGCTATAAATCTCGCACAAAATAATAATTGTGCATGAGTTACATTCTAAGCCCAAAAAACTTAAAAATAAACACATGAACGATCACACACAAACAAACATAAACACCAATAACAAAGCACACATATACATTTTGACAAGCAAACAAACACATAAGAAAAGAAAAGCAAATAACAAACAAAACAAACAAAGAAAAAGGACTTATATTGAAAAATTGGAAGTCAAATCTTGACGTTCATTTGCTTGAAAAGCTCCCCCAACCTATAAAGAAGCAAAAAGGGAAGAAGTACCATCAAAAGGAGCATGGCACAAGGAATAGGAGCAAATTGTCATACACTATAATGAAGAAAGGTAATTTGTTTGTTTTGTTTGTTTGTCACATTGAAATCTCCTAAACCACAATGCCTCTTGTTGCACTTTTGATGCGTTTGGAAAGCCTTTGTTGAATAGGGGTGCATTGAGTTGGTTTCATAATGTTTTGACTTATGATGAAAAAGTTGTTGAATATTGAACAAAAATTTCATTAAAATTTTATTTAAATCAAAACTAAAAATTGTAAAGGAATTTGGGTGCACTCTTAGTACTATGGGATTTCTTGAAGGCAAAGTGAGAGGGGAAAAAAAAGAAGCAAGTGTGAAAGATGGTAACAAAACATGATTAATGGAGTAGAGCATGAGGAGTTAAGAGTAAGCATGAGCAAGGAGCAAAACTCTAGGAATGCACCTAGAACACTAGGAACAAAGTGTGACCACCAAAGTTGCAAACAAAACACCTCCAAATAAAATAAAAATGTACAAGCTACACACAAACAAAACAAGAATGCAAAGTCGGGCCCAAGCAAGTGTAGGGTTGATTTATTCCCATGGAGAGCAATGTCTCCACAAGACACATTTTAAGCACTAATTAAACAGCTCTCATAAACCCTTAATGTAATTGGAAACCCTAACCAAATTACCCTATACCTAGTCCCTACAAACCCTAAACCCCTAGCCTTGAGAAACCCCTAGCCTAACCATACTCAAGGTTTATGGTTGGGACAAGTATCAGCCCACCCAATTCTCAAGAGTATGCTTCTCACCAAAAGTGATACCCATTGGGCTTCTGGCTGAGAACTGTCTTTGAACCATGACCGGTTCTCAACCCCGTCTTTTCAATACCTGCCCAACACTGGTGTCTATAAACCCATTTCCTCTAAACCTTAAATACCCGAGGCAATTTAATGTTAGGCCTTAAAACATCTCTACAAACATGGGCCGAGGCCAATTTTGTCTTTGTAACTAGGGTTGATACAATTGTCAATACCATGCATATAAGCCTATATACCATTGAAAATGAATAATAAAAATGACCCATGATTACATTTAGTATGTACTATGAGGCATGTAATGACTTGAATTTTGAACTCAATTGAGACAATAAAATGCTTCTTCACCCATCATCTTGGGACTAACTTCCATCTAGTGTTGCTTAACAACACCACTATATTATTAACCCTAGTATCAACCCTAGTATCTAGGCTATAAGCCATAAGCCAACCCATACCATAGAAACCATCAAAGATACTAGGGTTGATACTAGGGTTAACCCTAGTATCAACCCTAGTTTTGTCTTTGTAACTAGGGTTGATACCAATATATATATATATATAGGCTACTTGGGTCCATGGCAACATGAAGTTTGAAGATGCCAACCAAATCAATGATTGTAAGTAACCACCACCCAACTTTACATGAATCCCAATTGGTAACAAAAGTGAAAACACAAGACTCCAAATCCCAACACCAACTCTTCCAAATTATGTCCTCTCAATCAACACCAAGGTCTTTGACCTAGCACAAAATGCCATGAGCAAGGTCCACACACACACAACTAGAGGCCATATTTTGTCACATAATAAATATTGTTGTACCCACCCATTTTTTGATTATGAGCCCTTTATAACCTTCACCACCCACCCTCCAAAGTGGGACCCCACTTTCTTTAGAGGGGACAACTAGGGGTGGAGAGAAAGAATTCAACTCCAATTGGCAACAACTTAGGTGGTGGTGGTGGGAAGATGAAGGCCACAAAATTTGGTGGATTGGGTGTAGGCATGGGAGGAGGGCTTTTTTAATTTCAAATTTTTATTTTTTAATAATTGAAAAAAATAAAAGTTAGATAATTTTTAAAAGAAAAAATAGTAAAAATTTAGATAATAATAATAATAGTAATAATAATAATTTAAATTCTTTTTCCCCCTTTGGTTTTGAAAGGTCCACAACAATGATAATTTACAACATGGGGGGGATGCAATGTAGCCGGAGGGATTTACTTACTTACTTACTTGATTGATGCGGGAATCCAATAAGTGTGGGCACTATCATTCCTCCTTTGGGATAAGTTACGAAACATCTTCGTAAGACAAAAAATTATGTACTAAGTGAGGCATACGTCCCATTATAATGTTGCCATTATAATTTACGATTGTTGTACACTCACACACGGGGTTTGATTTGAAGGAATGGGTGCGAGAGCGATGCATCCATTCGTCCTTGCAAAATCCATTTTCCATACACACAAGTAAAGAAGTTATATTGCTAGAGAGAAAGGATCTTGTAGCACTTGGAGCTAGTTAAAACTCTGAATGAAGGAAGAAGCATAATGTGAAGAAGAATGCTTTTGGGTGGGTGTCCCAACCCAAAACTCTCAAGTACAAATAGGGCAAACCTTCCATTTTTCATGATGATAATTTTTAGATTCATTGAATAATGGTACATAATTTTTAAATATTTTTTGGCCTTGCCTACTACTACTACTACCAAGGCAAAAAAGGAAATTGTGTTTAGATTCATTATAGAGTATATTTGGAGTAGCTTAAGGGATTTTGGCTCCCCCCTTAGGTACTAATATTATTAGGTCTATTTTTTATATGAGGTTTTTTTTTTGGAAAGAATTTGATATTTTGGCTTGTGTTGAAACTTTGAGATTAGTTATAGAGTTCTAATATCTTCTTGTAGGATTTTTGGTTTCTTTTAGAGGATTTTTTGGAAGATTATATTATTTTTGCATGGTGAAATATTTGAGTTTTCCATAATTCTTTTTTTTTGCCTTAAGATACTTTTTTAATGTAAATGACAAGGGCCACACAGTGTTTTTGACACATCCCCTTCTTTTACTATTCTTAAAGGAAGAAAAAAAAAACATAAATAAAAAGTTGAGGAAAAAAAGCAATGAACTTTGTGAGTTTCAATCTCAGTTTTCAAAATGCACTTTTAAACGCAATTCAATATTGAAAATCATACACACAATCCAACAACTATCCTCCAACAAAGGCTCTTAAACTACAAATAGAATATTAACTCTCCAAGCTTCCCACTCCATTTTTGTCCTATGAATAAATTAGTTGCAAGTCATTATAAAGAAACATGAAGCATTAGTTTTCAAAACCATAGGTTTTTTTTTTTTTTTAATATATTGTTTTTGGGTAGCACTTATCGATGAAAAGGGGGCAAAAATAATAATCTTAACCCTTTTTTTGTATTAAAAAAAACCTATGCACCAATCATGTTTGGAATCAACTAAGGTATCAATGAACGACCATATAGAGTAATAAGATTATCATAGGAATATCACAACAAGGGTTATATATCAATAAGGTTATATAAGTTCAACATGGTTCTCGATGGCACGATCAAATAACCAATTTCTTTACTTACTTACCAAGGATCCATCAATATACCCACCTACCCCACATGAGTATAGATATACGAGACACAACAGAAACACACCCAACTTTGGTCCTATTACTACATACAATCCCCCCTTAGCTCAACAACAAGTAGCAACACTTCTAGTTGTTATTTTATATGGTTTATTATCTCGAAAATTCCTTGTTTTTGCCCATTGGGTTGGGTGGGGGAAGAAGAAGAAGAAAAATATTTATCAAATTTTGTGAGAAAAAAATTTTTTTTTTGAAGGAAATTCTTATCATATTTACACACATTTAAAATCTAATTTGAAATAAATTCAAAAAATAAAACCCTAATATGTATATATGTGTATATACATTATTACAACAAAAGGTGTCAATGTATGCCAAGTGATTTTCACTAAATTTACAATGAATTCATTTGGTCTAGTGAACAAGGACTAGTGAATTGAATTCATTGGTCTAGTGAACAGGGACTAGTGAACTGCACCCACATTATTATTTTATAATAGTGATATATGTTTTACAGCTAGTGTATAATACTAGCTATCATGATAATATTACAACAACAACAATCCAAAACTCTAGTAAATGCATTACAAAAGGGGATGACTGACAATTTGATTCCTCCTTATCTTACTATAAATGAACAAGTAATGAACAAGAGACTAGTACTACTACTAGCCTACTACTACTACTACTACTA
>Ga0116229_10007218_pt1 | contig 17667 bp, 16 predicted proteins | sample S1TSphgellanicum_3_FD_87313 | JGI IMG/M metagenome (GOLD analysis project Ga0116229, IMG submission 87313) | Host-associated microbial communities from peat moss isolated from Minnesota, USA - S1T2_Fc - Sphagnum magellanicum MG | ecosystem: Host-associated > Plants > Peat moss > Unclassified... | reverse complement strand
GATCTGATCGTCGTCGGCGGCGGCATCAGCGGACTCGCGGCGGCGCATTTCTACCGCGCGCAGGCCGGCGCCGGCAGCCGAATCGTGATTCTCGACAACCATGACGACTTCGGCGGCCACGCGAAGCGCAATGAATTTCACCTGAACGGCGGCCTGCAATTGCTGAACGGCGGCACGCTCGATATCGACAGCCCGAGACCCTACGGGCGGGTTGCTGCCGGACTGATGACCAGCTTAGGCATCGATGTCGAGAAACTCGCCGGCGAAGTCGAGAAACCGAACTTCTATGCCGAACATGGCCTTTATCAAGGCACGTTCTTCGATGCCGAGACCTTCGGCGCGGACAAACTCGTGGTCGGATTCAAGCACAAGCCGCTCGCGGAATTGTTGGCGCAAGCGCCGCTGTCGCTCAAGGCCCGCGAGCAGATCTTGGAGATCGAGACCGGCGAAGTCGACTATATGCCGGGCCTCGGCTCGGACGAAAAAAAGGATCGCTTGTCGCGCATCAGTTACGAGGCTTTTTTGCGCGACCTGGTGCGGGCAGAGCCATCGGTATTGAGCTATTACCATGCGGATACGATGGGCGAATGGGGCGTCGGCACGGATGCCGTGTCCGCGCTCGATTGCTGGGGCATGGGCATGCCAGGCTTCCAAGGCATGAATTTGAGCAAAGGCTCGGTCGCGCGCATGGGACTCACACCCGCGGGCTATGAGGATACCGGCGGTTCGCCGCGACTGCATTTTCCCGACGGCAACGCGACGATCGCGCGGCTCTTGGTGCGCGATCTGATTCCGGATGCCGTACCCGGCGTTGACGCCGTGGACGTCGTGACCGCACGCGTGAACTATGCGCGCTTGGATCGACGCGGCACCCCGGTCAGGTTGCGCTTGAACAGCATTGCGATTCGCGCGCGCCACCTCGGCGAACCGGGCGACGGCACGCCGGTGGAGGTGACCTACTTGCGCAGCGGCCGCGCCTATACGGCCCGAGCGCGTCACACCGTGCTCGCCGGCTACAACATGATGATCCCCTACCTGTGCCCGGAACTCCCGGAAGCGCAAAAGGCGGCCTTGCATCAGGTGATCAAGACGCCCTTGGTTTACACCAGCGTGGCGTTGCGCAACTGGCGCGCGTTTGCCAACTTGAACTTGAGCCAGGTCCGTGCGCCCGGCGGCTATCACTGTTATCTGCGACTCAATCCGCAAGTGGACATCGGCCATTACCGCAGCCCGAAATCGCCGGACGAGCCGATCCTCCTGCACATGGTGCGCACGCCCTGCCAGCCGGGCTTGCCGGAGATGGATCAGCACATCGCCGGCCGCCGCGAGTTGATCGCGACACCGTTTGCGACCTTCGAGCGCAACATTCGCAGCCAACTGGCCCGCACGCTCGCGGGCGGCGGTTTCGATCCGGCCCACGACATCACGGCCATCACGGTCAATCGGTGGCCGCATGGTTATGCGCGCGAGTACAACCCCCTGTTCGACGGCGACACGCCCGAGAGCGAACGGCCGCATATGGTCGGGCGGCAACGTTTCGGCAACATCGCGATCGCGAACTCGGATGCCGGGGGTACCGCCTATACGGACTGCGCGATCGAGCAAGGGCACCGGGCCGTCATGGAATTATTGCGCGCCTGAGCGACACCCATGGACAAGGTTTCGTCATCGCATTTATTGTAGGATTTAGCTGACATAGCCTCGCGTGACAGGAAATTAATTCCCGGTCGGCATGAAAAACGTTAAAAAAACAGCCCTAAGACCCGATCGAGGACGCTTTTTAGTTGCAATCGAAGCGCGATATTCGCTTTAATGTAGGACTGTGTTGCGACGCAGGCCGGCCCGACTCATTGACAGGTTCGTCTGCGGCAACACATCGAATTTTTTTGATCCGAGTGAACCACCCAAGGGGATTTATATGAAATTTGCAACGACTCTGAAGGTCTCCGCCGCCGCGGCCTGCCTGCTCGCCTTCGCGGGCTGCCAGGATTTGAAGCCACTTCAGGCTCAGATCGATGACCTGAAATCGCAGATCAGCAAGGTCAGCGGCGACACCGCCAAGGCCTCCAGCGCCGCCGCTTCCGCCAGCAGCGCCGCCGCTGCCGCGCAGTCGACGGCCTCCGGTGCGCAAAGCACGGCGAACCAAGCGCTGTCGCTGGCTCAGGCGAATCAGACGGCGATCGAAGCGATCAACGAGAAGATCGATCGCGTTTTCAAGAAGTCCGTCTCCAAGTAAGTTTTCGAAGTTTTATTCGAAAGCAAAGCGCCGCGGTGACCCCGCGGCGTTTTTATTTGCGCGGGGAGATCATCGGCGGCGACTACGCTCCGTTGCCCGAGGCCAAGCCGATCGGATAGAGATCCGGCAACCAGCGATCCAGAACTGCGGTGGGAAATCCCAGACTCACGGCCGCACGCGGCCCCGTTGAAACCAGCAGTCCACGAACCAGCAAAGTGGACAAAGTCTCTCGCGCCCGCCTCTCTTCGTACCCGGTGATGCTCTTGGCGTCGGCACGCTGAATGCTGCCGCGATAAAACGCCTCCCTGAGCATTTCGAACGAACCCTTCGGAAGGCGCTTCGCCATGACCTCTTCGCCTACATGGATTTCCATGCGGCGCAGAAGTTCGTGTGGCTGCAGCAGTTTGTGCATGAAATCGACCTCATCGAGCGCGGCGCTCAGAAAAAATATGCACAGCGCCTTCAGTGCTTCCAAGTTGAGGGAACCGCGCCCACCGAGAGAATTGCGCTGAGGGATGTCGGCGGCAGCCAGACATGCCTTGTACCTTTCCGCGTTGCGCGCGAGGCCGCGCGCAACAGACCAGAGACTGTACCCGCCGAATAATCGGTGCAGCATCGCATGGGACATCAGCCGCGCCACGCGACCGTTGCCGTCCGCGAACGGATGAATCCACATCAAGTGATGGTGCGCGGCCGCTATCGACGTCAGCTGACGCGACTTCGACAAGCGATCAGGACGATACGCCTCGGCAAAACGCCGCATGAAGTCGGGTACCACGGAATGACTCGGTGGCTTGTGGCTGCGCAGGTCCACGTCACCGGTCCGGTATTCGCCCGGCACGACGCGGATCTCGCGATTATTGGGCGTGACCAACATCTCGGCCGGCAGGCGGCTGAACAGTTCCCGATGCAGCCAACGAACGTAGTCATCACTCGCGGGCCACAGATCCCGCGGATCGGTGCCGACGTCGATCAGTTGCTGCACCTGTACGTGCGCGAGCGCTTCATACTGCAGGGCCCGCTGCCCTTGATCCGTCGCGAACTCCTTGCGCAGCGCGCGCTCGATGTCCGGCGGCGTCGTCAGCAAGCCGGAAATCGAGTTCGAGTAATAGCAATTCACGGACCGAATCAAGCGGCCGACTTCCTTTTGAATCGCGGGATGCATGGATGCGGCCAAGGCGGCGGTTCGGCGATTCAAATCGAACGTGAGGTCGTCGAGACCGGCGTCGCCCTCCGGAACCAACATCGGCTCCATCGCCGTAACGTCGATGAGCGAATTCAACAATCAGTGCTTCGTATTTGCCGCTGTGCGCTTCGGCGAAGACGCAGACACCGGCGCCGCGGGCGCCGTCCAACGGTTGACGGAAATGCGCGTCGGCTCGCCCCGCTGCTCCTCGAAGACGCGCTCAGCGGTATCCCAGTCGATGATCACGCGGCGCTCGGCGGTCGCCGCCACGATCGCGCGCGTGAGCGACGTGCGATCCTCGACATCCTGGGGGTCCATGCCGTCGAGCGGCGGCCGCACCTCGATATAGAGTGCGCCATCCACCCATCCCGTCTTGATGCGCTGATTGACGATGCGCACCGGCATGCCGACACCGACTTCGTTGAACAGCTTTTCGATGTGCTCGGGATACATGCGGATGCAACCATGCGTGATTTGCATGCCGACGCCGACCGGCAAATTCGTGCCATGGATGAGATATGCTCCGCCAGGAATCCCCAAACGCATCGCGTAAGCCCCGAGCGGATTCTTGGGACCCGGCGGCACGGCCTCGGGCAGAACCTCGCCGTCCTCTTTCATATGGGTCTCGCGCACCGAGGCCGGCGGATACCAGGTGGGGTTCTTTTCCTTGCGAACGATCGTCGTGACGCCGATCGGCGTCTTCCAATCCATGCGACCGACGCTGATCGGATAGGTTTCGACGACCAAGTGGTGTGAGGCATCGTCGTGAAAGTAGTAGAGCCGGTGGTCCGGTAAATTGACCACGATGCCGGTGCGCGGCACGTTCGGCAGCAGCCGCTCGAGCGGCAGGTGAATGAGGGTTCCCTGCCCCGGGAGCCAGGTATCGACGCCGGGGTTGGCCAGGTTGATTTCGTCATAGCCGAGTTCATAGCGGCGCGCGATGTCGGGAAGCGTGTCCGCGCTCTCGGAGGTCGTCTGACCGGCCTGGCCGATCAAGTCTTGGTCCGGCCCCAAGGTGAACGTCTCCGCGTGTGCCAGCGAGGCTGCCAACAGAACCGCAATCCAAGCGTCGCGTCGCATCAGCATCGTTGCCCCTCGTCAGTAGCGAATCAGTGCGGATCCCCAGGTAAAGCCACCACCGAAAGCCTCCAGCAGCAAAAGTTGACCCCGCTTGACGCGCCCGTCCCGGATACCGGTATCGAGCGCCAGGGGCACGGATGCCGCGGACGTGTTGCCCTGAGTGCCGATCGTAACGATAACCCGTTCCATCGGCAGATCAAGCCGTTTGGCGATGGCCTCGATGATGCGGATGTTCGCTTGGTGCGGGATCAGCCAGTCGACCTGATCCTTGGAGATATTGTTCGCGTCCAAGGTTTCGGTGACGAGAGCGCCCAGCGTGTTGACGGCGACCTTGTAGACCTCGTTGCCCTTCATGCGGATGCCCGCCTTGCCCTCGCGTACGAGCTTGAAGCCGGAGGAGACGCCGTCCGGGTACAGCAGCAAGTCCTTGTAGCGACCGTCGGCGTGCAAATGCGTGCTGATGATCCCGGGATCCGGCGAGGGCTTCAGGATCACGGCGCCGGCGCCATCGCCAAACAGCACGCAGGTCGTGCGGTCGGTCCAATCGGTGATGCTGGTCAAGGTTTCGGCTCCGATCACGAGCGCGCACTTGGCCTCACCGAGGCGCACGAATTTATCGGCGACGCTGAGCGCGTACAGGAATCCGGCGCAAGCCGCCTCGAGACTGAAGGCGGGACAGCCATGGATACCTAGGCGAGCCTGCAGGAGCGTGCCCACGTTCGGAAAGACGAGATCGGGCGTGGTGGTACCGACGCAGATCAAATCGATATCCCCGGGGCCCACGCCCGCATCTGCCATTGCGCGCCGCGCCGCCTGCTCGGCAAGGTCCGTGGTCGTCTGGCCATCGACGACGACGTGACGCTGCGAGATCCCCGTGCGCGAGCGGATCCACTCGTCGCTGGTGTCGATGATGCGTTCAAGATCCGCATTGGTCATGATCTTCTCCGGCAGGTAACTGCCTGTGCCGGCGATCCTTGAGTACATGATGATCCTTCAGCCCTGAATCGGTGAGCCCAGTTTTGCCGCAATACGTGCCGGAACCCCGGTTCGCGCCTCGAGAATCGCAACCTCGATTGCCCGTTGAAACCCGAACGGATCCGTCCCGCCATGGCTCTTGATCACGATGCCGTTCAATCCGACCATGGTCGCGCCATTGTAGCGCCGCGGATCGATGCGGACGCGCAGCGCATCGAGCGCCGGACGAGCCGCCAGTGCACCGAGCTTGCGCGCGAGGCTGCGCGTGAACTCCTCGCGCATCGCATCGCGAATCAGACGTGCAACGCCCTCCCTCGTCTTGAGCGCAACATTGCCCGTGAACCCGTCGGTCACGACGACGTCGACCTCGTCGCCGAAAATATCGTGTCCCTCGACGAAGCCCACATAGTTGATGTCGCTGGCTCCCAACAAAGCATGTGCGGCCTGGACGGTCTCGTTGCCCTTCATGTCCTCTTCGCCGATGTTCAGCAGACCGATTCTGGGGCGCCCGTCGACACCGGGCAAATCGGTCGCGAGTATTTCCCCCATCACCGCGAATTGGCGCAACTGCTCGGGCGTGCACATGGCGTTCGCGCCGAGATCCAACATGACGGTATGACCACCGCGCGAGGGAATTTGGGAGACGATGGCTGGGCGCTCGACGCCCGGCAGCATCTTCAGCACGAAATGCGCGGTGGCCATCAGAGCGCCCGTGTTGCCGGCACTCACGCAGGCATCGGCAGTGCGCGCCTTGACGAGATCCAAGGACCGTCGCATCGACGAGTCCTTCTTGCGCCGGAGCGCATCGCGGGGATGGTCGCTCATCTCGACCACATCGGCAGCGTATAGACAGCTCAGGTTGGCGGGCGCACCGGCCGCCAACTCCCGCTGAAGTTCCGCTTCGCGCCCGACGAGCGTGAAGCGAACTTCGGGAGATGCGCGCGCAGCGGCAATGGCAGCCGGAACGCAGACCGAAGGTCCGCGATCGCCGCTCATGACATCGATGGCTATATGCAGCGGTGCAGACACGGGCACAGCATCTCAATGACTCCGTCGGCGCTCAGCGTCGCCGACGGCGAAGTGACGAGTTTATTCTTCTGACGCAGCCACGTCGGCCTTGGTCTCGAGTACCTTGCGGCCGCGATAAAATCCGTCGCGAGAAATCCGGTGACGCAGATGAGTCTCCCCGCTCTTCGGGTCGATCGATACCGCAGGCGTCGACAAGGCCGAATGCGATCGGTGCATGCCGCGCTTGGAGGGGGTTTTTCTGCTCTTTTGAACTGCCATGGTCGCTATATCCTAATCAAGGTTTTTTCAACAAATCCTGCAATGCGCTGAACGGCCTGACCGTCTCCGGCGCGGCCGGCGCGAATGCCGACCCATCTCTATACGAAGGCGCCCTGCCGCATGTTTCCGGCGCGCTACACGCAGGCGCCACCGGCAAGGCCAACAACAATTCTTCCTCAGCCAAATCGCGCAGCGACGCCAAACCACCGGTCAGCACATAAGGCTCGCGCTCCGAACCCTCACTGGCGGCGGCGGCCTCATCAGCCGCAAATTCAATCTCCGACCGCGCCACGACCGGCAGAGCAAACGGCTCCAAGCAGCGCTGACACCGCAGCATCGGCGTGGACTCGATCGCGAGCGTGACGCCGGCACCGCCATCGGGCGTCTTGCCAAACGCGTAGCTCGCCTGCAAACGCCCACCGGTCTCCGCCAGCAGGTCTCGCAACCGCGGCAAATCGTCCAATGGATAGACTCGCGTCAGCGTCTCCGCCGCAGCGGCCAAGCGGGCACAATCGACGCGATCCGGCGGGCCAACTGCCATGGGCCGCGTATGATAGAGGCCGCCCCCGCCACTGTCAAAATGAATTGGTTGCAAGTCGTTGTTTTTGAAGTCCGATCCCCAAACCACACCGGCACCGCTGATTTTGGCGTCGACCTCGGCCTACCGTCGCGTACTGCTCGAGCGTCTGCGCTTGCCGTTTGCCTGTGTGGCGCCCGGAATCGATGAAAGCCGCCGGCCGGGCGAGCCACCGCTTGATCTCGCCCTGCGCCTCGCGCTCGCCAAAGCGCGTCATGTGGCTATGCAACATCCGAACGCCTGGGTGATCGGCTCCGACCAGGTCGCCGTGCTCGAAACCCACGCCCCCAATGCCGAGATCCTCGGGAAACCGGGAACGCCCGCCAAGTGCATCGCTCAGCTGCAGGCATCGTCGGGCCGACAACTCGCCTTCTTGACGGCGGTGGCCGTGGTGCGCGGAGTCGATGCGCGCGAGTACACGTTCCTGGACACGACACGCGTGCAATTTCGCAAACTCGATGCGGCGACCATCGAGCGCTATGTGGCACTCGAGGCACCGCTCGACTGTGCCGGCGGCGTCATGAGCGAGGGCCTGGGCGTGAGCCTGTTCGAATGGGTCGAGAGTCGCGACCCCAGTGGGCTGATCGGTCTGCCCTTGATTCAGCTCGCGGGCGTGTTACGCGAAGTCGGTTACCGCTTACCCTGAGGGGCAGCCTTGCCGCGTGGTGCGGCGCTCTTGCGGGGCGCGCCAGCCGTGCGGGGCGCGGCGCTCTTGCGGGGCGCGCTGCTCTTACGGGGCACGCCGCTCTTGCGTGCCGGCTGCCCTTTGACTGGTGTGATCGCATCGAGAACCGCGACCAACTCGGGCGGCAACGGCGTGCTCACATGGAAGGGTACGCCGGACCCCGGCCACTCAAACGCCACCGACTGGGCGTGCAGGAAGGTGCGCTTCAAGCCCAGCTGCTTGAGCTCCGCATTGCGATCGTGATCGCCATATTTGTCGTCGCCGAGCAGTGGGTGGCCCGCATAGTCGGCGTGCACCCGAATTTGGTGTGTTCGGCCGGTCGGAATGTCGACCTCCATCAAGGTCGCGAGTTGGCCGAAGAACTGCACGGGCTTGAAGATGCTGACCGAGGCCTTGCCGGCAGGTGCGACCCGCACATGCCGCTCGCCGCGCTCACGACTGTCGGTGGATAGCGGCGCGTCGATGCGCTTGGTGCCGAGCTGCCAGCTGCCCGCGACCAAGGCCATATAGGTCTTATGGAGTCCGCCGGCACGGATCAAGGCATGCAAGGCCGTCAAGGTCTGTCGATCGCGCGCGACCAGGAGGCAACCACTGGTGTCGCGGTCGAGGCGATGCACGAGTTCCAGCGTCTCGCGCGGCCGGGAAGCCCGTAGCGCCTCGATCACACCAAAGCTCATGCCGCTGCCCCCGTGCACCGCGACACCGCTGGGCTTATCGATGACCAACAAGTGCCGATCCTGAAAGATCACGGCCCCCTCGATCAGCTCGAGCAGGCTCTGCGAGGGCCTGCCCGCCTGCTCCTCCGTGTCGATGCGGACCGGCGGCAGCCGGACCTCGTCGCCGGCCGCGAGCCGATATTCGGCGTCGACGCGCTTGCGGTTGACCCGCACCTCGCCCTTGCGCAAGAGGCGGTAGACGCGACTGCGCGGCACAGTCTTGAAGTGTCGCATCAGGAAATTATCGATGCGCTGACCGGACTCGTCCTCGCTGACCTTGTGCAGGACGATCGGACTCTTCGGTCCGTGATAATGGGTCGGCGGTTCGGGCGCGTTCATGGTCATTTTGAGCTTTCTTCTAAGGTATTGATTACATTGACCCTGATGGGTGGCCGTGATAATGTCCTAAAACCGTGTCAGGCGCCGAACCATTTCTGGGCTCGGCCCAATTAAGTAGAGCGCCGATAGGCACCGGTTTCGGTGGCCCCCCATCCGTTGGGGAGCCGCATATTAGTTGGTTCTGGAATTCCAGACCATCGCTCGGCCGATGAGAAAGACGCTAGTGAGAGCCTCCTGTGGCTTCGGTGTCTTATAAGCGGTTAACCGAGAACAAGGCCCCGGGCTTGCAGCAAACGTTTTGGCAGAATTGGTGGGTTTCAATGCCGGTCGCGTGGTACGCGATCTGCAGCTTACTATTCGTCGCCGCGTCATTCATCGCGGTCCCGGCTTCTATTCTCCAGCTCTCCTCGGCCCCTACCACTTTAGTTGGGGCAAATGAAAAGAATGCTCGTCAACGCAATTCAAGAAGAAGAATTGCGAGTCGCACTCGTCGATGGTCAGAAACTTTACGACTTATCGATTGAGATCCCCTCACGGGAACAGAAAAAATCCAATATCTACAAAGGCCGAATCACTCGAGTAGAACCTAGCCTCGAGGCCGCGTTCGTCGAGTATGGCGCTCAGCGCCATGGCTTCCTGCCGTTGAAAGAAGTCTCCAAGGAGTACTTCCGCCAACAGCCTGGGAACGGCGGCCGTCTCAACATCAAAGACCTGCTGCAAGAAGGCCAGGAACTGATCGTTCAGGTCGAAAAAGAAGAGCGCGGCAACAAGGGTGCGGCGCTGACCACCTTCATCAGTTTGGCGGGTCGCTTCCTGGTCCTGATGCCGAACAATCCGCGCGCCGGGGGCGTCTCGCGACGCATCGAAGGCGAGGATCGCGATCAAATGCGCGAAGCCATGAACGGCCTGCAGATTCCCGATGGCATGGGCGCGATCGTGCGCACGGCCGGCGTCGGACGCACGACCGAAGAGCTGCAATGGGATCTCAACAATCTCAAGACCGCCTGGGACGCCATCGTCGCGGCCAACGACGGCAGGCCGGCACCGTTCTTGATCTTCCAGGAAAGCGACGCGGTAACCCGCGGTCTGCGCGATTACTTCTCCGACGATGTCGGGGAGTGCCTGATCGACCAGCCGGAAGCCTTCGAGAAGGCCCAAGAATACATGCAGCGCTTCATGCCGCCGGATGCGCAGCGCAAGCTCAAGCTCTATCAAGATCCGGTGCCCTTGTTCACGCGCTACCAGATCGAAAGCCAGATCGAATCCGCGTACTCGCACAAGGTGACGCTGCCGTCGGGCGGCAGCCTCGTGATCGACCATACCGAGGCCTTGGTCTCGATCGACATCAATTCCGCGCGCAGCACGCGCGGCGGCGACATCGAGGCCACCGCGCGCAATACGAATCTCGAGGCGGCCGAGGAAATCGCCCGGCAGCTGCGCCTGCGCGATATCGGCGGCTTGATCGTGATCGACTTCATCGACATGGAATCCCAGGCGAACCAGCGGGCCGTCGAGGACATGTTGCGCGACGCCGTCAAGATGGATCGCGCACGGATTCAACTCGGCCGTCTGTCGCGCTTCGGATTGCTGGAACTGTCGCGTCAGCGGCTGCGTCCCGCCTTGAGCGAGACCACGCATATCAATTGCCCGCGCTGTAGCGGCATGGGCACGATCCGTGGCGTCGAATCCATGTCTCTCGCATTGCTGCGTCTGATCGGCGAAGAAGCGCGCAAAGAACGCACGGGGCGCGTCATTGCGCAGGTTCCCGTCGATGTCGCGACCTATTTGATCAACGAAAAACGCGATTGGCTCAATCAAATCGAGTCGCGCGACAAGGTGTCGCTGATCATCGTGCCGAATCCCAACTTGCAAACGCCGGCGTATACGCTCCGGCGTATTCGCGATGACGAAAAGGAACTGCCGGAGAATACGACCGTCAGCTATCAATTGGCGGATCAGCCGCACTTGGATGACTCCAACATCGGTAACCGCGACAAGAAGCCGCAGACCGAGGCGCCGCTCGTGCCGAGCATCTTGCCGACGTCGGCCTCGCCGATTGCGCCGCTGCCGGTGCCTGAACCCGCAGCACCGGCGCCCGTAGCGGTCGCGGCAGTTCCTGCCGGCCCGACGCGCGGGATCTTTGCGCGTCTGTGGATCTGGTTGTTCGGCAGCAAGGCTGAGGAACCCGTGGCCCCGCCGCCGACGCCGGCCCCGACGACCAGCCGCAGCAATGGCGATCGGCCCCCGCGTCAGGACGCCCGCGGCGATCGGTTCCGAAATCGCGACCGCGATCGCGATCGTGGAGACCGCGGCGACCGCGGGGATCGTGGCGACCGGGATCGGCCGCGCGATGCCCGCCGCGATGGTCAGCGCGATGGTCAGCGTGAAGGTGGTCGGGATGGCCAGCGCGATGGACGTCGCGACGGACGCCCACGCAGCGAGGGGGCGCCACGCCGCCCCGAGGGCGCGGGACAGCCTGACCGCCAGCAGAGCCAGCAGCGTGCTGAGCAGGCCCCGCGTAACGATCAAACCGCCCGCACGGATCAGGTGACGCGTGCCGATCAGGCACCCCGTGCCGATCAGGCGCCGCGTAACGATCTGGCGCCGCGCAGTGAGCAAGGTCCCCGTGGCGATCAGCCTGTACGTGGCGAGCAGGGCCCTCGTAATGGCGAACGCGAACCGGGAGCCGAACGCGGGCCGGGCGAGCGCAGCGGCCGCGGCCGAAGGCGCCGAGGACGCGGACGTGGACGTGGCGGCGATAGTGGCGAGAACCAAGCCAATAACGGCTCGGCAAGCTCCACCGAGAACGCAGCTGAGCCCGGCAGCGCTGCGCAGAATAATGGCAACAGTGGGAACAATGGCAATGGGTCGAACGGCGGCAACGGCGTGTCGCGCCCGACCACTGAGCCGCCATTCGCGAATGACCAGCCACGCAATTTTGAGCCGCCGCGGGATAACGAGCCGCCGCGCGAGCGTGTGGCGCCGCCGGTCGCCGCGCCCTCGTTCCCGGCAGCGGCTGCGCCGTCGCAGGGCGAAGCCTTCGCGCCGCGCGAGCCGTCGGCCGCACCGGTCTCCACAGACGCAAAGTACGTGGTCTGGTCTACGCCGCCGGTAGCGCCCAGTGCGCCGCCGGCAGCGCCTGCTGCCCCGGTATCGTCAGTCCCATCGGCTCTGCCGGTGGCACCGGCTCCGGCGGCGACGAGCCCCGCAGAGGTGCCCCGAGTCGGCGGTTCCGAATGAGTCTAGCGACCTGCGCGCAAGCGCAGGTCGACACAGAGGCTGACGAGCACGACGGCCACCCCCAGGCCACGGATGGCCGCGATGGCGGCATGGCCAAGGGACCAGAACCCCAAGCCATAGGGTTCGTTCGAAGGAATCAGGAGTAGATCGACAGCGCTGACCGCCAAGGCGGTCAGCGCGTACGCGCACAGCCAAAGGCGGCGCTCTCGGGCCCGCAAACGACGGCCTTCCACGACCTGCCGCCGGCTCCGTGGCGTCCATAGCGCCCGCCATATCACCACCACGACGATGAGGAGCCCGATCAGGGAACTCAGGTCCTGCAACAACCGGGTGCCCTGAAACTGCCGCCCAGCGATCGTGACGAGCCACTCGTCGATGGCCGGGATCATGCGGATGCCGCGCGCGCCCTCATGCGTAAATGCGTCCCAGACCAAATGCGTCACCGCCCCGCCCAGCACCCCCACTACGGCTACGAACCATTGTCCCAGGCTCCAGAAATCCGCCACGGGCGCAAACACCTGCGAGCGCAAATACGGGCCATCGGGCAAGACCTCGCGCACAGCCGTCTTGATGAAGCGCTGGAAAAACCAATACGTCGCGAGACCAACCGGCAGACTGAAGCTCAGCAAGGCCCAGGCACTGTGCGTCTCGACCCGCGACAAACGCCAGGGCACGAAAAACCCGAAATCCGGAACCATGCTGCCGATGACGAGCGCCGACAGCAAATTCCAACGCTGCAACCAGCGCGCGAAGGGTAAGACGGTCGCAGCGTGGGAAATCGTGAATGGCATGGGTGGGCTTAGACGTTCATCAAACTGTCATATTACCTGCATATAAGTTCGGGGCTGAGCCAACGCGTTTCCCTCTCGAGGATCCCCCGACATGAACCAAACAGCGGCCAGTAATGACGCCATCGGCCTTGCGCCAGTAAGTTCACCGCTGGGCAGCAATAAGTCAAACCGCTGGTTCAACGTGCTCGCCGGCGTGGTGCTCGTGATCGGGGTCGTCTATGCGGGCTACCATCTGGCCGAAGACCTGTCCGGCGTGCGCGATACACGCGCCTACCCGTATATCCTGTTGGGGATTGCCCTCTTTATCGCCCTCGCGTTCGAGTTCGTGAACGGCTTTCACGATACGGCCAACGCGGTCGCAACCGTCATCTACACGCATTCCATGAGTCCGAACCTCGCCGTGGTTTGGTCGGGCACGTTCAATTTCCTCGGTGTCTTGGTGTCGAGCGGTGCGGTGGCCTATGGCATCGTCTCGCTGCTGCCCGTCGAGTTGATCCTGCAGGTGGGCAGCGGGGCGGGCTTCGCCATGGTCTTCGCGCTCTTGATCGCGGCGATCCTCTGGAATCTCGGCACCTGGTATTTCGGCCTGCCCTCCTCCAGTTCGCACACCTTGATCGGCTCCATCATCGGCGTCGGCCTCATGAATCAGCTCATGTCGACACAATCGAACGGCACGAGCGGCGTGGATTGGGGTCAGGCGACCAAGATCGGCGAGACGCTCCTTTTCTCGCCGCTGATCGGCTTCAGCCTCGCGGCGCTGCTCATGGTGATCCTCAAGGCAACCGTCAAGATTCCCGCGCTTTACGAGGCGCCCAAGGGCGACCAGCCACCGCCGCTTTGGATCCGATCCTTGTTGATTTTGACCTGCACCGGCGTGAGCTTCTTCCACGGCGGCAACGACGGCCAAAAAGGCATGGGCTTGATCATGCTGATCCTAATCGGCACCGTGCCGACGGCCTACGCCCTGAACCACGCCGTGCGCGAACAAGACGTAAATAAATTCGTGATCGTCTCGACGCAGGCCCAGACGGCGCTGTCGCACTACGAGCGCGGCACGGCCACGGGCGATGCGCACGCGGCGGTGTTCGCGATCGTGCAAAAGCGCACGGTCACGCCGGAGGATATGCCGGCCATCGCGGCGCTCGCGCAATCCGTCGAAACCCAGGTCAAGGAATTCGGCTCGCTCGCCAAGGTGCCGGCGAACGACATGGTCAATATTCGCAACAACATGTATCTGCTCAGCGAGAGCCTGCGGCTCCTCGGCAAGTCCACGACGATCACGCTCAGCGACGCTGACAAAGCGACCTTCGCCAGCTACAAGAAGCAGCTGGACAATGCCACGCGCTTCATTCCGACCTGGGTCAAGGTGGCCGTCGCGATCGCTCTTGGGCTCGGCACGATGATCGGCTGGAAGCGCATCGTCGTCACGGTCGGCGAGCGGATCGGCAAGACGCATTTGACCTATGCACAAGGCGCGTCGGCGGAAATAGTCGCCATGGCCACGATCGGCGCCGCGGAGATGTATGGCTTGCCGGTCAGCACCACGCATGTGCTCTCATCCGGTGTCGCCGGCACCATGGTCGCCAATCACTCTGGGCTGCAGTGGGCGACCGTGCGTAATCTGCTGATGGCCTGGGTGCTCACGCTACCGGTCTCGATCGCGCTGGCCGGCGGACTCTACTGGCTATTCCGCACGCTGCTGTAAGGCCGTCACGAGGCCGCGCGACGCGGCCGTCGTGAGATCGAGCACCGCCTCAAAATCGCTGTCGCCGCCGTAATACGGATCCGGAACGTCGAGCCGCCCGGCCTCGGGCGCATAGGACATGAACAGCCCCAGCTGCGCTCTGGGCTTACGCGGGCACAGCGCTTTGAGTTCGCGCAGGTTGTTCTGGTCCATCGCGAGCACAAAATCGAAACGCTGGAAATCGTCGCGGCTTATCTGGCGCGCACGCAAGCCACTGAGGTCGATCCCACGGCGCAGGGCGGCGCGTTGGCTGCGCGGATCCGGTGCGCTGCCGATGTGGTAGTCCGCCGTCCCCGCGGAATCGACGTCGACCGCCAGGCGCGGCGCCTCGCGCGCGAGCAGATCGCGCAGTACCCCCTCGGCGGTCGGACTGCGGCAGATATTGCCGAGACAAACGAACAGAACTCTGGTCGGCGCGACCGGCCGACCGGTCATGGTCGGCCGCCGTCAAAGAGCTTGCGCACTCGCTCGAGATCCGCCGGCGTGTCGACGCCGGCGGCCGGCGAGACCGCGAGCGTGACGAGGTAGATGGACATGCCATGTTCCAGAGCGCGCAGCTGTTCGAGTTTCTCCTGCAGCTCCAAGCGGCTGGGCTCCCAGGCCGCGAACTGCAACAGGCTGCGCACTCGGTAGCCGTAGATGCCGATGTGCCGCCAGGCCCCTTCAAATTGCGTCGGTTGACCCGCGACGACCGCATCTCGCGGCCAGGGTACGGGTGCACGGCTGAAATAGAGTGCCCGGCCGTCGGCCGCGCGCACCGCCTTGACACAGTTCGGGTCGAGAAACTCCGCCAAGCTCGCGACCGGCGCGACGGCTGTGGCGATGTCGATCGCAGGATACGCGTCCAGCGCGCCCGCGAGTTCAGCAATCAAAGCGGGCTCGATGGCCGGCTCATCGCCCTGCACATTGATGACGATCTCCTCGTCGGTCCAGCGGCGCTGCCGAACGACTTCGGCGATGCGATCCGTGCCGGATAAGTGGGTCGCCGCCGTCATCACGCCGTCGGCACCGAACTCGCGCGCTACCTGCAAGATGCGCTCATCGTCGGTCGCGATGACCACCGATGCGGCGCCGCTCGTCACCGCACGCGACCAGACGCGTTGAATCAGCGGCTGGCCGCCAATCTCGGCAAGCGGCTTGCCCGGCAATCGGGACGCCGCATAGCGCGCCGGAATGACCACATGAAACCTCACCCTCGTGTCCCGCGCGCCTCAGCGAGCCAACAAGGGATCGTCACCCGCGAGGACGCGCGCCTCCTCCGGCAACATCATCGGAATGCCGTCACGAACCGCATAGGCGAGCCGATCGGCCCGGCAGACGAGTTCGAGGGAAGCGCCGGTGCCGGCCACGCGCAGCGGTGCCTTACACACGGGACAAACCAATAATTCCAAGAGTCGCTTATCCACGCTGTACCTCGTCTTCGCCTGATTGATGAACGCCGATGCGCCTGAACACGATCGCCAATAGCGCGGTCGCATCGGCCGCTTCGATGCCCGCATCGACCGGCACGAACCAATGCCGCCGGTCGGCGAGCCTCGCACATTTTACGGCATCTTTTTCGGTCATCAGCACGGGATGAGCGTCCGCGAACGAAATATCGGCGGCCGCCATGCGCGCGTGATCGGCAAGCGCGTGCTCGATGACCACGATTCCGGCCGAGCGCAGCAGGTCGAAAAATCGCTGCGGGTTGCCGATGCCGGCCACCGCATGCACGGTCGTGCCGGCAAACGCGGCCAGCGGTCGACGGCTGCCGTCCGCAAGGGCGACGGCCTCCCCGCCATGCAGACGCATGCCAAACCGCTTGGGACCCTGGAACGGCGGACCGGTAGCCGCGCCGCCGTTGACGACGACCACGTCGACCGACTCGAGTCGCGCGGGCGACTCTCGCAAGGGGCCAGCCGGCAACAAGCGGCCGTTACCAAAGCGGCGCGCGGCATCGACGACGACGATCTCGCAGTCGCGCTCGAGCGCGTCGTGTTGCAGACCGTCGTCGCTGACGATCACATCGCAACCCGCTGCGATCAACAACTCGGCCGCCGCCGGGCGATTGCGCCCCACGGCAACGGGCACGCCGCTACGGCGCGCGAGCATCAAGGGCTCGTCGCCGACGATCGCCGGATCATCGGCCGCGCCGATCACCCGGGGAATGCGCTGCGCACCCCCGTAGCCGCGCGTGACGATGCCCGGTCGCCGCCCCGCCTCGCCGAGTCGCGCCACCAACCATAGAACGAGGGGCGTCTTACCGGTGCCGCCCACGGTCAGATTACCGACCACGATCACCGGCACGGCAACCCGGACACGGGTGTAGATGCCGCTGCGGAACAGCGCGCGGCGCGCGGCGAAAATCCATCGATAAGCAGTCGACCAGGGGCGCAACCACCAGGGTGGGTCACCGCCCCCATACCAGATGCGATTGAGCCAGGTGTGTATCGACATGGGTGCGTAGTGCTCCCACTACTCGCTGAACTGCTTCCCATGCAGCGACGCATATAAGCCGCCCTGGTCCAGGAGCTCGCGATGCGTGCCCACCTCGGCGATTCGCCCCCGGCTGAGCACCATGATGCGATCCGCGTTCTCGACCGTCGACAGGCGATGCGCGATCACGAGCGTCGTGCGGCCTTTCATGAGCACGGTCAGTTCCTGCTGCACGCGGCGCTCCGACTCGTTGTCGAGCGAACCGGTCGCCTCGTCGAGAATCAGGATCGGCGAGTCCTTGAGCAGGGCGCGTGCGATCGAAATACGCTGGCGCTGCCCGCCGGAAAGGTTCTGCCCGCGATCGACCAGCGGCGTCTCGAAGCCCTGCGGCTGCTG
>Ga0116229_10007217_pt1 | contig 17669 bp, 12 predicted proteins | sample S1TSphgellanicum_3_FD_87313 | JGI IMG/M metagenome (GOLD analysis project Ga0116229, IMG submission 87313) | Host-associated microbial communities from peat moss isolated from Minnesota, USA - S1T2_Fc - Sphagnum magellanicum MG | ecosystem: Host-associated > Plants > Peat moss > Unclassified... | reverse complement strand
GGTTCCTTTCTTCAAAAAAGAACGACTTCTTCTTCTGTCCTTTTTCAACCCGGGTCAAGGAGGTGGCCGAAAAACCCGCAGGCGGACCCCGCCGGTCACCGAATTAAATCGCAATGATATCCCCTCGGTGCCACCGGTGCGCCGCGCAATGACGGTTATGCGATACTGCTCCAGCAGTGCCAAGGCGACGGCGATATTGCTGTCGCCCACCGTCGTGCCACTGGCCGGCATCACGGCAGCGCCGCCGAACACCTTGGCCACCAGCTTCGCGCAGGCCAACCTCCGCAGCCGTTCAATCAGCAGCGGAATCGCGACGTCCCCGAACCGCGCGTCGCGCTCGCCGTCACGCGCGTCGGGGAGAACGAAATGATTGAGCCCGCCGATATGGCGCGCCTCGTCCCACAGGCATACCGAAATGCAGGATCCGAGCACTGTCCTGAGCAGGCATGGCTCGGTAGCGACATGAACTTCGCCCGGCTGCACAAAAACCTCTCTCATACGGGCGGTGACCGTTGGAGACGCGTATGTTTATCACCGGCTGCCGAACCGGACAATTTCACGCGCCAGATGGTCAAGCGGCAGGATACGCTCTGCTCCATCCAGCTTGATCGCCTCCTTCGGCATGCCGAACACCACGCAACTCGCCTCGTCCTGGGCGATGGTCGCGGCGCCGGCCTGGCGCATTTCCAGCAGACCACGGGCACCGTCATCTCCCATGCCGGTCATGATGATGCCGAGCGCGTTGCCGCCGGCGCTGTGCGCGGCGGATCGGAAAAGCACATCGACCGACGGGCGGTGGCGGGAGACCAGCGGCCCCTCCTTCACCTCCACGTAATAGCGCGCGCCGCTGCGCCGCAGCAGCAAGTGGCGGTTACCGCGGGCGATCAGGGCGCACCCGCGCAGTACGGTATCGCCGTCCGCCGCCTCGCGCACCTCCATCGAAACCAGGCTGTTCAGCCGGGCGGCCCAGGCGGCGGTAAATTTTTCCGGCATATGCTGCACGATGACGATCCCTGGGCTGTCCGCCGGCAGGCCCTCGAGAACCACGCGCAGCGATTCGGTGCCGCCGGTGGAGGCGCCGATACACACGACCATTTCGGTGGTGCGGGCCATGGCGCGGCCACTCGGCGGCGGAGCAAGCATGACATCGGCCGTGAGCTTGGGTGCCGGCACAAGGTGGCGCTCTCGCGCGTCCGCTCGGGCAGCCGGCAGCCGCGCGCGCGCGGCCGCCTTCACCGCGTCGCAAATGTGCATCTTGGCTTCCAGCAGGTGGTGGGCGGCATCAAGTTTCGGTTTTAAAATGATATCCACGGCACCCGCCTCGAGCGCCTGCAGCAGCGTCTGCGAACCCTCCTCCGTGAGCGAGGAGCACATCACAACGGGGATCGGCCGCTGCGCCATCAGCTTGCGCAGGAACGTGATGCCGTCCATGCGGGGCATTTCCACGTCCAGCGTAATGACGTCGGGCACTTCCTCCTGAATGCGCTTCGCGGCAACGAACGGGTCGCCGGCAGTGGCCATCACTTCGATGTCCGGGTCCTCGCTCAGCACCGCGCTCATCGCGGCACGGACCGAGGCGCTGTCGTCGATGACTAGAACGCGAATGGGTTTGGCCATGGAGACACCTAGAAAAGGAAAGTAGTTCTTTTTTGAAAAAAAGAACCAAGAAACTTTTACCGTGAAAACAAAACGATAAAACTGAGTACGGTTTTTGGTTCTTTCTTCAAAAAAGAACCGCTTCCTTAACTTATGCTTTCCGAAACATCGTGTGCCCCACCTGCTGCACCGGCAAATCCAGTCCGTGCAGCGATTCAGAATGGCCCACGATCAGGGTGCCACCGGGCCGCAAATGGCTGCACAAACGGCGCAGCACCGCGGCCTGGTCATTGCGGTCGAAGTAAATCAAGACATTGCGGCACAATACGATATCAAAATCATTATCCAGACTGTAGCGCGAGTCCATGAGGTTCAATCGACCGAAACGCACCATGGCACGCAAGGCAGGGGTCACTCGGACCAGGCGGCGAGTAGTGTCGCGTGACCGCAGCAGGTAGCGCTGCCGCAGCGCCGGTGGCACCGGTTCTACCATGTCGGCCGGGTAGATGCCGTCCCTGGCGGTGGCGAGCACTGTGGTGCAGACGTCGGTTGCGGTCACGCTGGGCGCCGGCATGGGCTGGAAGCGTGCGTGCTGGGCCTGGCGGTATTCGCTCAGCACCATCGCCAGGGTGTAGGGCTCGGCACCTGTGGAACAGGCCGAACTCCAGGCTTTCAGCCGGCGCACCGAGGTATCCATGCCCGGTAGGATGCTGTCCGCGAGCGCGCGGAAATGTTCCGGTTCGCGGAAGAAGTCGGTTTTGTTGGTCGTGATCGCGTCTATCAGGTTAACGAGTTCGGGACCGTTCTCGCCCTCTGCGAGCACCTGAGCACAGTAGGCCGCGAAGTTCGCGGCGCCGGTGGCGGCGACGCGGCGCTGCAACCTATTTTCAATCATGGAATATTTGCTCGCCGGCATTTTGATGCCGGTGACGCGGTGGATGAAGGCGGCCAGGCGGTCGAAATCGGCGGCCGATTTACCGGGCCGGAGAGGGCTGCTGCCGCCCGGGTGCGCGAGCGTCATGCGGCCTCGACCGGCGCCGCCCTTGGCGTGGTCACCGTGTCTGCCGCGATATGGGCAACCTCCTCGCCGGAGAACAGGCGCGCCATATCGAACACGATAACGAAATCATCGCAGTGGCGGCCGATGCCAGCGATATAGCCGCTACCCCAGGCGGTGCCGATGTCGGGCGGCGGTCCGATTTCGCTTTGGCGCAGCGAAATGACTTCAATGACCCGGTCGGCGATCAGGCCGACGACCAGCGTGCGGGCCGGCGTTGGCACCTCCAGGACAATGATGCGCGTCTGATGGGTTGCTTGGCTGGGCGACAAGCCGAGTTTGCGGCGCAAATCGACGACGGGAACGGCTTGGCTGCGTACGTGGGTCAGGCCGGCAAGATATGGCGGCGCATCCGGCACAACAAACAGGTCGCGCATGGCGAGGATTTCGATTACGCACCCTACCGGCACGGCGAAGATTTCGCGCCCCAATCCGAGGGTGACCAGATGAATGTCGTGCCCCATGGTTAGTAGCGCTCGAACTCAGCGTCGCGGGCGTCTGGGCCGCCGTCCGCCAGACTTAGGTCGAAGCCGCGCTCCGCGGCGGGTTTACGGCCTTCGGCAACCACTGCGCGGCGGGAAGGCGGTGCGGTTTCCTGCGTGACGGCGCGGACCGGCTTGGGCCGCGCAGGGGCACGACGCGCCGGCGCGGTCACTGGCGCGGGGGCAGCCCGCACCGCACCGTCGCCAAGCCGGAAATACGCGATATTGGCCGCCAGTTGCTCCGATTGCGCTGCCAATTCCTCGGCGGTTGCCGACATCTCTTCCGAGGCCGCGGCATTGCGCTGCGTTACTTTATCGAGCTGCTGGATTGCCTGGTTGATCTGGTCGGCGCCGACATCCTGTTCGCGGCAGGCGGCGCTGATTTCGGCCACCAGGGTAGCGGTTTTCCTGATGTCGGGCACCAGCCGGCCGAGCATTTCGCCGGCCTGCTGCGCCGCCTTGACCGTTTGTGACGACATAGTACCGATCTCGGTCGCCGCCGTCTGACTGCGTTCGGCCAGCTTGCGCACTTCGGAGGCAACCACGGCGAAACCGCGGCCATGCTCGCCGGCGCGCGCCGCTTCCACCGCGGCGTTCAGCGCCAGCAAATCGGTCTGGCGGGCGATTTCCTGAACAATGGTGATTTTCTCGGCAATCGTCTGCATGGCCGTCACAGCGCGGGTCACCGCCTCGCCGCTGGCCTGCGCGTCGGCGGAAGATTGTTTCGCTATCTTTTCGGTCTGGCTGGCATTATCGGCGTTTTGCTTAATGTTGGCGGACATCTGCTCGATCGAGGCGGAAGCTTGCTCGGAGGACGCCGCCTGTTCGGAGGCGCCCTGCGACATGTCCTCCGATGAGGCGGACAGTTGCTGGCTACCGGACGAGACATTGTCGGACGCCGCACTGGCTTCGGAAACCACGTCGCGCAATTTGCCCAGCATGCGTTCTAGCGACAGGCCCAGTGTGTCCTTGTCAGACAGCGGCCTGACCTGCACCGTCAGGTCGCCGTCGGCGATCGCGTCCGCAACCTGCGCGGTGGCCCGCAGATTGCCCGTCATTTTCGTGAGTGCCTCGACCATGTCGCGCACCTCGTCGTTGGTGCTGACCGTCACGCTTTGCGAGAGATCGCCAATGGCCACCGCGTCCGCGAGGGCAATGGCGCGGTTCAGGCCACGGCTGATGCTGTAGGCGATCCAGGACGCAGCCGCAGCACCCACCAGCAAGGATATGGTAACGATTGATATCAGAAGGGCGCGCGCCTGCGTGTAAGCCGCCGCGGCGCTGGCAATTTTTTCTTGCATCATGCTCTGCTGGAAAGTGACATAATCATCGGCCGCGGCGAGCACTTCGTTGGCTGCCTTGCGGCCGTCGCCGGTGGAAATGCCGGCGGCAATGAGATTGCCGCCGCCGTGATTGATGGTCACGATTTTGTCCTCCACCTGCAACCAGCGGCTGAGTGCGTCGATGAACGCGGCCGAGCCCGGCATGGCGGACAGCGGCGCCGCAGCCGTCTGCGCCTGCTGGCGCACCGCGGATGCCTCGGCGTTGACTGCCTCGGTTAGGCGGTTGAGGTCGGCGATGCTGTCCGCCTGGGTTATGGCAGCGGTGTCACCCCGCAATTTCTGCATCGATGCGCGCAGACGTTCCAGATCAAGTTCGGTCTGCTCATGGTCCGCCGCGCGGGTTTGCGCCACCTGCCGCTGCAGCGTGTCCAATGCACCCGTCGCCCGCCCCATCGCTGCCTCGCCCTCGCCCTCGCCCAGTAAATGGGCCTGGTTGTTTGAATTCAGCAGCGCGCCGCGTGCCACCTGATCCTGCAATTCGGTCTGGTGGTCAATCAATCCACTGATGCGGGCCAGGCGCCGCTTGCCTTCCTCCGTCGCAATGGACGTCGCTGTCTCGAGCACACCGCGGGCGGCGGCCTGCTGTTTGTTCATCTCGGCGACCCAGTGCGCGGTTTCTTCCTGCGCCGTGGCAATGATGGCATTTTTTTCGTCGCGCACCGCAGTCAACAGGATGGTCTTGAATTCCCCCGCCAGCACGGCGCGATGCGCGGCGCCGTTGACGATGTCGTCGAGCGTGGCGTCCAGCGCCGCCAGCCTTGTGTAGGCGACGAAGCCGAGCACCATCGACAGCGCGATGACGACGCCGAACGCGAGGCCGAGCTTGAGTTTTATGGTCATGCGCATGGAACTAACCTCATTACAAAATATTGCTGACTTGATTCTTGTTAGAAAGAAGAATCAGGAAGCTCCCGGCCCGTGCGGCAAGCCTCCGCCCTGCACGAGACGCAGGAGCTGAACTCCAAACAGACAAGAGTTTCTTGGGTCTCTCTTCAAAAAAGAACATTCTTTTCCTTCCGTACGACCGGATCGCCGTCCGGCAGATCAGCAAATATTCCTTGCAAATCAAGGACAATGACGAAATCTCCGACGTGTTTGCCAATGCAACTGACATAATCAGCCCGCCAGCGCATGCCGACCGGCGGCGCGTCCTCCACGCTTTCGGCCGGCAATGTGGCGATTTCGTATACTTTATCGGCGCGCAGGCCGACGCTGCAGGGCGCACCGCCGACATCGATTTCAACCACCACGATGCGCGTATCGATGGTGGAAGGAAGCGGTTGCATGCCCATCTTCAGGCGCAAATCTCCGAGTGGCACGACCTTGCCGCGCACATTGATCAAACCATTGAGGTGTTTCGGCGCGCCGGGCACTTCGGTGACCGGCACAAGATCGAGAATTTCGCGCACATACCGCGCTTCGATGGCAAACAGCTCGCCCTGCAGCGCGAGTGTCAGAACCTCGAGGCTTTGCCGGGCTTGAGTCGAAGCGGTGGACACGACGTTCATACCGCCGCCCTCATCCGGTCGTCCTGGCCTTGGCCGAATTCTATAAGAGGCGACACATCAAGTATCAGCGCCACTGCGCCGTCGCCGAGAATGGTTGCACCGGAGAACATTTGCACCCGGGCATGCAGGCGGGAGAGCGATTTTATCACCGTTTGGTGGTTGCCGATGACCTGATCGACCACCAGCCCGACACGCAACTTTCCCGCTGACATGACAACGACCTTTTGATACGGGTCGGCCGGCGCCGTGGCGGCGAACAATTCGCGCAGGCGGAGGAACGGCACCAGTTCGCCGCGGACATTGAGGAAATTGCGGCCGCGCGAGCGCGCATCCGCCGCCGATGAGAGTTCGACGCATTCCTCCACGCTGGACAGCGGCAGCACGTAACGGGCGGTGCCGACGCGCACCAGCAGGCCATCTATGATGGCTAAGGTGAGCGGCAGGCGCAAGGTCAGTTCGGTGCCACGCCCTTCAGTGCTGGTAATATCGATACGGCCTCGCAGCGACTCCAGCGCCTGCTTAACCACGTCCATGCCGACGCCGCGGCCCGACAAATCGGTTACCGAGGCGGCAGTTGAAAATCCCGGCTCGAGGATAACCCGGAACAGATCATCTTCGCTGACATGCGCGCCGGCCGCGATGAGACCGCGTTCTTCGGCGCGGGCGCGAATTTGCGCGCGATTGAGGCCGCGCCCGTCATCGGCAATTCGGATCAGCACCTCCGCGCCGGCGTGCCGCGCAGTGAGCGTGATGCGCCCGCAGGAAGGTTTGCCGGCTTCCTCACGCCCCTCCGGCGTTTCCAACCCGTGATCGATGGAATTGCGCAGCAGATGGATCAGCGGGTCGTTGAGCTTTTCGATGACCGTCTTGTCCAGCTCGGTTTCCTCGCCCACCGTCACCAGGGCGATTTCCTTGCCGAGTTGCGCGCTGAGGTCATGCACCAGGCGGCGGAAGCGGCCAAACAGCGAGCCGATCGGCACTGTCCGTACGCCCATGGTGCTGTCGCGCAACTCCATGGCCAGCCGCTCGATATCCTCGGCAATCGTTTTTACCTGCGGATCGTTGCTGGCATGGGCAACCTGGTTGAGGCGGGATTGCGCAATCACCAATTCGCCGACCCGGTCCATCAAGTCATCGAGCCGCTCGGCTGGCACACGCACGCTTTCGGCCGCGCGGCTGGCTTTTTGGCCGGGCCGGGCGTCGCGTCGCGTCGGCGCTGCCAGGTCGGCACTCGCCACCTGCGGCGCGGGCGTCATTCCGCCTGCCGTCTTGTCATCGGATGATGCCACGGACGTTGCGACTCCGGACACGGCGGCACTTTGCTGCGACGGCGCGGCCCCAAGGTCGATGCACAGTTCGTCGATGCTCAGTTCCATGTCGTCAATGACGAACATGAACACGTCCTCAATGGCCGTGCGCGATTTTTCGGTGATGAGCAGGACGGTCCAGGCGAAATGGCAAGCGCTCGGCTCCAGTGCCTGCAAATCGGGTATGTCGTCGCCATGCGCGCGTACCGTTGCGGTACCGAGTTCACGCAATTCATCAAGCAGAAGCAGCGGATTGGTGCCCATCGCAATAGCATCGCGCGGCAGTTTCATGTGAATGCGCCAGCCGGTGCTGGCTTGCCCCGCCGGCGCGACCGCGGATGGAGCCTTGGCGGCCGTGTGTCCGCCGACCAGTGTCGCCAGCCCGTCCAGGATCGGCTGTGCCACGGCTTGATCCTCGCGGTCAGGCGCCTCGATCAGCCGTCGAATATAATCCTGCGCGCGCAAGGCCAGCGCGATGAGCGCGGGGCTTGCCGCGATACGGCCCTGCCGCACATGGTCGAACGCGGATTCGACATGGTGGGTGAAGGCCGCCACCGCGTCGAAGCCGAACATCGCGCCGGAGCCCTTGATCGTATGCAGGGCGCGGAACGCACTGTCGATCAAATCACTGTTGCGCGGCTCATCTTCGAGATCGAGCAAGGCATGCTCGAGCTGTTCGAGCAGGTCCTGCGCTTCCTGGTGAAATATCTCCGCGGGTGTCGGGCCGCTCATGTGCCCAGCACCTTTTTTACCGCGGCCAACAATTGATCCTGCCTAAACGGTTTGACGATCCAGCCGGTGGCACCGGCAGCCTTCGCCTCCTGCTTCAGGGCGGCGTCCGATTCGGTGGACAGGAACAGGACCGGCACACCCACATAATTCGGCAGTTTGCGGATTTCACGAATCAGCGCGATGCCGTTCAGCCCGGGCATGTTCAGGTCGGTCAGCACAAGATCCGCCCGCGTGGCGCGCGCCTTGGCAAGCCCGTCGTTGCCATCAACCGCGGACACAACTTCGTAACCACCGCCGGTCAGCGTCAGTTGCACCATCTGGCGAATGCTCGGGCTGTCATCAACGGCGAGTATCTTGCGGCTCATGCCGCACCCGATGGCGCACACCATAAAGCGGGATCGGCCGGCACCTGCCGATCCGCACCGACGCAAAATCCGCCGCGGATCAGGGTCTCCGCCAATGCACTCGTAGGTGGCGCGTTGACGGTGAACCGATCTGGCCCGGCACTTTTCCGAGCCGCCAAAACAAGCTGGACGAAGCTGAGATCAACCTCGGTAATGGCGGTGCAATCGAGCACCACATTGTTCCCGCGCAATGCGGTGAGCAGTGATGAACGCAGCTCGGCAGCATCACGCAGCGTAGACGCGCCGCTTGGTGCCAGAATATTCGTATCAGGCTCGGAACTCATGGATATGACACCGTGCTGCGCGGAGAGCGCCCCTGTTATCGCGGCCAAAAATGGATAAGTTCTTTCCAGCGCCATGCTTTTTTTCGGGACATGAATGCCGCTGTCGATAAGAAGAAAGGAAGCAAGAACTTCTTTCTTTGGCAAAAGAAGCAAGAAACTTTTGTCTGTTAGAGCAGTTCCATTTCGCCGGCGTCGGCAGCTTCGGTGAGCGGCGGGGGCGGATCAAGGCCTAGGAAACTCAGGAATCGATCGCGCACCTCAGACATGGTGAACCCGGCGGTCAGTCGCCGCAGCCAGCTTGCATCCGCAGGCGGCACCGCCGCCTTGCTCTGCGCGTTGGTGTGTTGCATCAGTGCCACCACGGCCTGCAGCGTTTCGGCGACCAGCAACAATTGCTGCTTGCTGCGGTCCTGGAACTGAAAATCCGCGACAATGGCAGAAATCTGCCCGGCGATATCCGCCGAGCCTCGCGCCGATTCATGCATCGAGGCTTCGATGTCCGCGCCGCGTCGCAGCATTGCCGCCAGCAGCACCTTCAGCCGCGACTGGGTGGCTAAATCCTCGGACAAATCGACATTGGCAACCTGCCGGATCGTCGTGCGCCCAATTGCCACCGTCGCCACAATGCCGCCGATCTCCTCCCGCATGGCTTTCGATAATTTATCGGTCTGCGCAGAAAGCTGACGCACCTCGTTGGCCACCACCGCGAAGCCACGGCCCGCATCCCCGGCACGCGCCGCCTCGATGGTCGCGTTCAGCGCCAGCATCCGTGTCTGCTGATTGATGCGATGCAGGTCCGCGGTGAAGCGCGTCATGCGCCCGACACCGTCGGACACATCGTTCAGGCCACTATCCATGGACCGGGCGTGGTCCGACATGTCATGCACCCGGTCGATCACCCGGCCCAAGGTGCTCTGCAACAGGTCAACCAACTCGGCGATACCGATGCTTTCAGTACCGGCGACGATCCGCTCACTGCCGCGCAGCAGCTTCTCCACCCGCGACGATTGTGCCGTCGCCTGCTGAGCCAACGCGCCAAAACGATGCCCAAGGCCCAGCATGGTTTGTTCGACAAAACCCGCGGTATGATTGATCTGGCTGGCCGCGGCGCCTAGGGCCACGCACCCTGTACTGCCGGCTTCGCGCCATCGGTGCAGGTCGGCAGCCGCCCCCGACACGTCGCCGGCCGCCGCCGGGGCGGGATCACACAACATAGGTAGCGCCATCCATCCCAAACCCTGCCGAAACAGTGCAGGCGCACATAAGCGCTCGCATGTGCAAAGGCATGGTAAACGCGACGGCAATTGGTTGTTCGCCGGCGCGATCTGCGGGCCCGCAATTCCCTTGGTAGCATGGGAAGGCGCGTTCATCCCGCCGGCATCGCGGCTGCGTGAATGAACGCGCCTTTTCCTACGGCGCCTGGATGGTAATCGACTGGCCCGGCGCCAGCGTGTAGCCGCTCAACTGAGGAAGCGCGGTGAACGGCGAACCTTGCTGCCCGTAAACCGGAAAGTACTGGTTATTCAGTGTGTCGAGGATCTGCTGATTCTCGACACATTTCGGCGTCTTCTGGCACTTCGAATCCTTCGGCAAGGGTAGGCCCGCGACAATTCCGTTGTCGTTGGCGAACGTGATGCTGTACCCGCTATAGTTCGAGATCAAGAAAGTCACCGGCGTACCATCGTCCGGCGGTATGTAGGATTCATAGGACCATGTGCCGGACGTGGAGACTCCCTGGGTGTTCACCGTTTCCAGGTAAATCACCGCGGCCCGCCCTTTCTTCCAATTCAGCTTTTCCTGCTCCCCGGTCACCCAATTCGTGGCTGCCACCGGAATGTCCTGGTACTGTATGTTGTTCGGGTAGCTTGCGCCGGCCCAGATCCAGCGCTTCTTGACAATCGGGTTGTTCTTGCATGCGCTGAGGAAGCTATTCACGAGCCCGACATGGTAGGAACTTGTCGCGCCGTTGCCGTCTGTTGGGCCCTTGAAGCCGCTATTAGGGGCCAGCGCCGGCACCGGAAGCGGCAGGCCGTTGATAGGCTCGGTCACTCGCGTCAGATTGGCGTTCGCATCATAGGCTATATGAATCGGGCCGCTGGGCGCGACGTTGAGATAGACCGTGTAGGCATACCACGGATTGGTTAGCCAATCGTTGGGGTCCTGCGGCGGAATGCAGCCCGTGGCGTCGCCCAGGTAGTCGAATTCCATGCCGGTCGGCCCGAACGTATTGGTCGCGGGGTCCTTGCTCGGGACGTCCCACTCGTTGCCGAGGTCGGACTGTGCGCGCGCCGGTGTGGCGACGGCCAACGCCAACGCGACGATTGCCGCCGATGCGAGTAGCGGGACAGCGTTGTGTCCGAGGGCGGCCTTCGACGTGACCAAATGATATTTCAGCATTTTGCACCTGTATGAAAGCCTGCCGCGTTCTGCGGCTGAGGCGGTTGCGGGACGCGGCGATCGGTGCCGCGTCAACACGCCTGACAGGTCCGGCGATTTTCGGGACGTTAAGGGATGCAAAACGCCGCGAAATCTTGCGAAACCGCGCGGGATGCTAACAAAAGCAAAAGGTTAAGAAAGCAGTTCTTTTCTGAAGAAAAGAACCAAAAGACTTTTGCTCTTGGTGCAATTTCGGACTTATCGGCCAATGGCCCAAGTCTTTCCGACAGTCCCGGCGCAGGGAAAAAAGTCGTTTGGTTCTTTCGACCTTCGTGCGCTTCGTGTTTAACTCTTTTTACGCTCGCGTATGCTTGCAGGGGCCATGGCGGCAGCAAAAGTTTTTTGGTTCTTTTTTTCAAAAAAGAACTGCTTACCTTCTCTCAGGTCAGGGCGGCGCCGAAACGCCGCCCTGACCTTAGATCAGGCCAAGTCGAACCGATCCAGGTTCATCACCTTTGTCCATGCTTTGACAAAATCATGCACGAACTTCGTGTGCGAATCGGCACACGCATAAACCTCCGCCAGGGCGCGCAATTGCGAGTTCGAGCCGAACAGCAGATCGACGCTGGTGCCGGTCCATTTGACACTGCCGGTGGCGCGATCGTGGCCTTCGAAGGTGCCGCGGGTGGTTTCACGCCAGGTGGTGTTCATGTCGAGCAGGTTGACGAAGAAGTCGTTGCTCAAGGCGCCGGGATTGTCGGTGAACACGCCGTGTTTCGACTGTCCGAAGTTCGCATCGAGCACGCGCAGGCCGCCGACCAGGACGGTCATTTCGGGGGCCGTCAGCGTGAGCAGATGCGCGCGGTCGATCAGCAGCTTTTCGGCGCGAAGCTGATTGCCGTCCTGGAGATAGTTGCGGAAGCCGTCCGCTTTCGGTTCCAGGGCAGCGAAGGAATGCACGTCGGTTTGGTCCTGCGTCGCATCGGTGCGGCCGGGTGTGAAGGGAACCGCCACATCGTGACCGGCCTTGCGGGCGGCTGCCTCGATGGCGGCCGATCCGGCCAGGACGATCAGATCGGCGAGCGAAACCTTCGTGCCGCCGGCCTGCGCGCTGTTGAAATCGTTCCGGATCGCTTCGAGCTTGTCCAGCACCGTGGCGAGTTCGGCCGGGTTGTTGGCCTCCCAATATTTCTGCGGCGCGAGGGCGATGCGGGCGCCGTTGGCGCCGCCGCGCCTGTCGGTGCCGCGGTAGGTGGAGGCCGACGCCCAGGCGGTGCACACCAGTTGCGGGATTGTGAGGCCGGAGGCGAGGATTTTCTCCTTCAGCGCCGCGATGTCCGCTTCGCCGATCAGGTCATGATCGGCTTGCGGAACCGGGTCCTGCCATAATTGCGGCTCGGGAACCCAGGGGCCGAGCAGGCGCACATGCGGCCCCATGTCGCGGTGGGTGAGCTTGTACCACGCCTTGGCAAAGGCTTCGGCGAATTCCTCCGGGTTCTCGTGGAAGCGTTTCGAAATCGGCGCGTAGGTGGGGTCCAGCTTCAGCGCGAGGTCCGTCGTCAGCATCATGGGGGCGTGCGTCTTGGAGGGATCGTGCGCATCCGGCACGGTGCCGGCCGCGGACGGGTCCTTCGGCGTCCATTGGTGGGCGCCGGCGGGGCTTTTGGTGAGTTCCCACTCGTAGTTGAACAGATTGTCGAAGTAATTGTTGTCCCACTTGGCCGGGCTGGTGGTCCAGGCGCCTTCGAGGCCGCTGGTGATGGTATGGTCCGCATTGCCGGGGCCAAAACTGTTTTTCCAGCCGAGGCCTTGTTCGGCGGTGCCCGCACCTTCGGGTTCGGGGCCGACATACTGGTTGGGATCGGCGGCGCCGTGGGTTTTGCCGAACGTATGGCCGCCGGCAATGAGGGCGACGGTTTCCTCGTCATTCATCGCCATGCGCGCGAAGGTCTCGCGAATGTCGCGCGCCGAGGCGAGCGGGTCAGGGTTGCCGTTGGGTCCTTCGGGATTGACGTAGATGAGGCCCATTTGCACGGCGGCCAGCGGGGTCGCCAGTTGGCGGTCGCCGCTGTAGCGCTGGTCGCCGAGCCAGGTGTCTTCCGGGCCCCAATGGATGTCCTCCTCCGGTTCCCAGATGTCTTCGCGGCCGCCGGCGAAGCCGAACGTTTTCAGGCCCATGGATTCGAGGGCGGCGTGGCCGGCCAGGATCATCAGGTCGGCCCAGGAAAGCTTGCGGCCGTATTTCTGCTTGATCGGCCACAGCAGGCGGCGCGCCTTGTCGAGGTTTGCGTTGTCCGGCCAGCTATTGAGCGGGGCGAAGCGCTGGGTGCCGGAGGCGGCGCCGCCGCGGCCATCGCCGATGCGGTAGGTGCCGGCGCTGTGCCACGCCATGCGGATGAAGAATGGGCCGTAATGGCCGTAATCGGCCGGCCACCATTCCTGGCTGTCCGTCATCAGGGCGAACACGTCCTGCTTCACGGCTTCGAGGTCGAGGCTGTTGAATTCTGCCGCGTAGTCGAACGCCTCGCCCATCGGGTCGCAGGCCGGCGGGTTCTGGTGGAGGATTTTCAGGTCGAGCTGGTTCGGCCACCAGAGCCGGTTCGACATTTCCAGAACGACCGCGTTCCGCTCGGGCTTGCCCACAACTGGGCATTTGCTATCGCCGTCCATGATCTCTCCGATCTTGCTGTGTTCCCACGAGCGGGGGGCTTAATGCCTGGGCGAAGATCGAGCAAATTGATTTTATGCGCGGGTTTGATCGAAGGATACGATGAAATCGCTGGCCTGTGCTTGAGCGCCGCGGCGCTTGGCAGATTAGAATCAGCGGGCGTTTTTTGTTGCTTTTTTTCAAAGAAGAAATGCCTCCTTTGTGTGAGGTGTGGCATTCGCGCCGCATCGGACTTCCCACACACGCGGGGGCGTGGCAAAGCCCCCTTATGAACATTGCCAGCGTCATCGGGGCGATGCTGCCCAAGTTGGTGGCGCTCTGCGCGCGAAACCGCCTCATGATTGTGCTACTGGCCGTGATGGTGGCGGGCGGTAGCCTGTTTGCGACCAGCCAGTGGCTCGGCGTGACCACCGATACAGGGGGCATGTTCTCGGCCAGCCTGCCGTGGAAACAGCGCAGCGCGGCGCTGGCGACGCTGTTTCCACAGAACGACAAGCTGATCGTGGCGGTGATCGACGCGACCATTCCGGAGGAAGCGGAGGCAACCGCGGCGGGGCTGGCGGCCGCCCTCAGCGCGGACGCGGCGCACTTTACGTCCGTGCGGCGGCCGGACGCGCTGCCGTATTTGAAAAAGTCGGCCTTCCTGCTGGTGGACGAGGCCGAGCTGCAGGATGTGCTGGACCGGATCACCGACGCGCAGCCGTTTCTGGGTCAGTTGGTCGCGGACCCCAGTCTGCGCGGCCTGTTTGCCGCCCTTGGCCTGGTGGTGCAGGGCGCCGAGCACGGCGTGGCACTGACCACCATGGTGACGCCGCTGGCGCATTTTCAATCAGCGCTGGCGGCGGCGGCGGCGGGGCATCCGAAGCCGCTGTCGTGGCAGACTTTTCTCGGCGGCAGGCTGGCCGAACAGGCCGGGCGGTTCCGCTTTGTGCTGGCCAAGCCGGTGCTGGACTATGGCGCGCTGGAGCCGGGGGGCGTGGCCACCAAGGTGGTGCGCGCCGCCGCCGCCACGCTGCCCTACGTCCGCAGTCACGATGCGCGGGTGCGGCTGACCGGGCAGGTGGTGCTGGATGACGAGGAATTCGCAACCGTCGCCGAGGGTGCGGTCGGCGGCCTGATCGGCAGCTTCGTGCTTGTCACGGTCTGGCTATATTTGGCGGTGCGGTCGTGGCGGCTGATGGTGCCGATCGTGCTGACGCTGCTGCTGGGGCTGCTGATTACCACGGCGTTTGCGGCGTGCGTCATCGGCACGCTGAACCTGATTTCCGTGGCCTTTGCGGTGCTGTTCGTGGGCATTGCGGTTGATTTCGCCATCCAGTTCACCGTGCGGCTGCGCGAGGAACGCTACAAGCATCCGAAGATTTCCGAGGCCTTGCGTGAGACAGGGCGGATCAGCGGGGCGCAGATCCTGGTGGCGGCACTGGCGACCGCGGCGGGGTTCCTGGCGTTCGTGCCGACGCAGTTCATCGGCGTGGCGCAGTTGGGGCTGATCGCCGGCGTGGGGATGCTGATTGCCTTCGTATGCACGCTGACCTTTCTGCCGGCCATGCTGTGCCTGTGCCATCCGCATAAGGAGAAGCGGGAAATCGGCTCGGCGGCCTTTGGCCGGCTGGACCCGGTGGTGCAGCATTACCGCTGGCCGGTGGCAGTGGTATTCGTGGTGCTGGCGGCGGCGGGCGGGCTGCTGGCGCATCAGATCCCGTTCGACGGCGACCCGCTGCATACCAAGGACCAGCGCACGGAGGCGGTGCGGGCGCTGCATGACCTGATGTCGGACCCGATCACCAATCCGTACACGATCCAGGCAATTCTGCCATCGCTGGACGCGGCGCAGGCGGCTGCTGCGAAATACACCGCGCTGCGGCAGACCGAGACCGTTCTGACGATGAACAGCTTCGTGCCGACACACCAAGCGGAGAAGCTGGCGGCGGTGAAGGATACGGCTGACCTGCTGGCGTCGACGCTGACACCGCCGGCGCAGATCCCGCCGGTGACGGCGGAATCGCTTCGGCAGGCCGCGGTGAAGCTGGCCGATGCGCTCGATGGGGCGGCGCATCTCCTCAAGCCGGGCAATCCGTTGCTGGGCATCCGCGACGACGTGCGACGGCTGGCCGGCGCGCCGGAGGCGACGTTGCTGGCGGGGAACGAGGCGCTGACGCGGTTTTTGCCGCAGCAATTGGTATTGTTGCGCGATGCGCTGAACGCCAGGCCGGTGACGCTGGCCGATGTCCCGGGCGAGTTGAAAGCCGACTGGCTGCTGCCGGATGGCAGGGCGCGGGTGCAGGCGCTGCCGAATGCGATGGTGCGCGACGGGCACCAGATGCGCAGTTGGGTGAAAGCGGCGCTGCGCGGGGTGCCGGAATCGTCGGGCTCCGCGGTGTATATTCTGAAGGCCGCGGATACGATTACGGGCGCCTTTCAGATCGCCGCCTACAGCGCGTTCGGGGCGATTACGGTGATCCTGGCGCTGGCATTGCGGCGCTGGCGCGACGTGGTGCTGGTGATGACGCCGCTGTCGATATCGGCGTTGCTGACGGCCTTGCTGCTGCGGATGTCCGGCATGAGCCTGAATTTCGCCAACATCATTGCACTGCCGTTGCTGCTTGGTGTCGGCGTATCGTTCAATATTTATTTCGTCATGAATTGGCGCAGCGGGGCCGTATCGTTCCTGGGAACCTCGACGGCGCGCGCGGTGCTGTTCTCGGCGCTCACCACCAGCACGGCGTTCGGCTCGCTGGCGCTGTCGCGCCATCCGGGCACGGCGAGCATGGGTATTTTGCTGCTGATGAGCCTGGGGTGCACAGTCACAACAACGCTGCTGTTCGAACCCGCCTTGCTGGCAATTGTGCCGGGGCCACGTCTGGTGAAAAGAAGGCCAGGGGGCTCTGCCCCCTGGACCCCAGCTAAGGACAAGTCCTTAGAACCTATTAAATAGATCAGGGTGCGTCCCTCTCCCCACCCTTGATCTAACAAGTGGGTCCGGGGACTTGGACCCGCCTTTACCGAACAACGCCATAACAGGGTGATCGCAACACTGCCAAAGTTGGGGTCGAGGGTTCGAATCCCTTCACCAGCTCCATATTTTCTCAATGAAGTCAACGTCTTATAGCGGCCCTTCGTAAGAGTGGCAAAAGCCCGGGCGCGTGCGCCGATTTTTGTTTCCCCGGCGCGGCTTGATCTGAATCTATGGGCGGATGCCGCCGCCGCCCGATCTGGACACGCTCTCGCTTGCCGACCTGAAGGCGCTGGTGATGTCGCTGTTGGCGCGCGCAGGAGTTGGAGCGGACGGTCGCAGCGCAGCGTGAGGAGATTGCGCGGCTGAAAGGCATGCCGCCGCGCCCGACGCTCAAACCCTCTGGCATGGAGGCCGCCACAAATGCCAAGCCAGGCGCCGGACCCGGTGCGCCCCGCCGCGGCGGCGGCACCAAAACCGCCCGCCGTATCATCCACGAGGATCGGGTGATCACGGCTGCCGTGCCGGCGGGTTCGCGCTTCAAGGGCTACGAGGATTTTGTGGTGCAGGATCTGGTGTTGCGCCCGCACACCGTGCGCTATCGGCGCGAGCGCTGGCTAACCCCGGATGGGGCGACCATCATCGCCCCGCTGCCGGCCGGCGTGGCTGGTCATTTCGGCGCGGCGTTGCGCCGTTTCGTGCTGGATCAGCACCACCAGGGGCAGGTGACGGTGCGCCGCCTGGTCCGTCAGTTGCAGGCCGTGGGCGTGGATATTTCGCGCCGCCATGTGATGCGCCTGCTAATCGCCGGACAGGATGGCTTCATCAACAAAGCCCGCGATGTGCTGCGCGCCGGTCTGGCGGATGCCGCCTGGATAACTGCCGATGACACCGGCGCCCGCCATCGGTCGGCCAACGGCGTCTGCACCCAGATCGGCAATGATCATTTCACCTGGTTT
>Ga0116229_10007215_pt1 | contig 17670 bp, 14 predicted proteins | sample S1TSphgellanicum_3_FD_87313 | JGI IMG/M metagenome (GOLD analysis project Ga0116229, IMG submission 87313) | Host-associated microbial communities from peat moss isolated from Minnesota, USA - S1T2_Fc - Sphagnum magellanicum MG | ecosystem: Host-associated > Plants > Peat moss > Unclassified... | reverse complement strand
TGTGCGCATCAACAAGGCCAAAACCTTCGCTTCCGGTCGCGTTCACATCAATGGCATCGAAGCCTTTTGGAGTTTCACCAAACGTCGCCTCGCTAAATTTAATGGCGTCAAAAAACTCTTTCCCCTCCCTCTCAAAGAATGCGAGTGGCGCTACCATCAATCTCTTTGTTCTTTAAAAGCCAGCCTCTGGTCTTAAGCCTTCCGTAATTCCGTCAAAATTCGGTCATTCTTCACGCGGCGGCATGATCGACGCGCGCTGTTTCATCAGGGCTTCGACGAAATGGGTGCTGTAGCGACCGCGGCGGAAGTCGGGGTCTTTGAGGATGAGCTGGCCGAACGGCACGGTCGTCTTGATGCCGCGGATGACAAACTCGTCGAGGGCGCGGGACATCCGGTCCATGGCCGTGGTGCGGTCGCTGCCAAACGCGATCAGCTTGCCGATCATCGAATCGTAATAGGGCGGCACGCTGTAGCCGGAATAGACATGGGAATCCCAGCGGATGCCGTGCCCGCCGGGCGCGTAGAAGAGCTCGATGCGGCCGGGGCTGGGCCGGAAATCGTTGAAGGGATCCTCGGCGTTGATGCGCATCTCGATGGCGTGCTTGAGCGGACGCAGATCGTCGAAGTCCTTGCTGAGCTTCTCGCCAAACGCGATGCGGATTTGCTCCTTCACCAGGTCGACGCCATAGACTTCCTCAGTCACGGGATGCTCGACCTGGATGCGGGTGTTCATCTCCATGAAGTAGAAGTTTTGCTTGTCGTCGACGAGGAACTCCATGGTCCCCGCGTTTTCGTAATCGACCGCCTGGGCCAGCTTGATCGCGGCCCGGCCCATCGCCTTGCGCGTGGCGGGCGTGATAAAAGGCGAGGGTGACTCTTCCAGCAATTTTTGGTTGCGGCGCTGGATGGAGCAATCGCGCTCGCCGACATGGACAATCTTTTTGTAACGGTCGGCCAGAATCTGGAACTCGATGTGGTGGGGATTCTCGATCAGCTTTTCGAGATAAAGCGCGCCGTTGTTGAAAGCCTTTTCGGCCTCCATCTTGGCCGAGTTGAAGCCCTGGACGAGGCTGACATCGTTATGCGCCTGCCGCATGCCCCGCCCCCCGCCGCCCGCCACCGCCTTGATCATGATCGGGTAGCCGATCTGCTTGGCAATCTTGAGCGCGTCCTGGTCGGTCTCCACCACGCCGGGGCTGCCCGGGGTAACCGGCACTCCCGCCTTCCGCGCCGTGGCACGGGCGACCGACTTATCCCCCATGGCGCGGATCGCGGCGGGCTTGGGCCCGATGAACTTGATGTTGCAGCTTTCACAAACCTCGGCGAAGTGGGCGTTCTCGGCCAGGAACCCGTAGCCGGGATGGATGGCATCGACATCGCCAATCTCGGCAGCGCTGATGATACGGTCGATCTTCAGATAACTGTCCTGACTGGCAGCTTTACCGATACAGATTGCTTCATCTGCGAGCTGAACGTGAAGGGAATCAACGTCGGCGGTCGAATATACAGCCAGCGTCTTGATCCCAAGTTCCTTGCACGCGCGGATAATTCGAAGCGCAATCTCACCACGATTGGCGATCAGTATCTTATCAAACATGGATCAGGCGGAAAAAGGGGGTGGGGTTAGGCTGACGCGCGGCGACATCAGCTCGGTCGGACCGCAAAGAGGGGTTTGCCAAACTCGACCGGTTTACCGTTTTGAGCCAGGACTTCAACGATAATTCCGCGTGTTTCGGCCTTGATTTCGTTCATCACCTTCATGGCCTCGATGATGCAAACGACGGTGTCTTCCTGGACTTCCTGGCCGACGCTGACGTAGGGCGGTGAATCGGGCGACGGTGAGAGGTAAAAGGTGCCGACCATGGGGGAGACAATCTGCGGATGGGCGGCTCCGGCGGAGGCTGTCGGGGCGGAGGCGGCCTCGGCGACCGCAAGTGGTGCGATGGGGACAGCCACCGGAGCGGGTGCGAAACCGGCCACGGGGGCGTGGTGGTGAACGACCTGCGGCGCGGCGACAGGCGTGGTCGAGGTCGACCATTCACCACCCGGACCGCGCTTGACCCGGAGCTTGAAGTCGCCCTTTTCGAGTTCGAACTCGGAAAGGCCGTTCTTGGTCATAAGATCGATCACCAATTTGATTTCTTTGAGGTCCATAGGCTTCTTGGTGCTTTGTGGCATTTACGCGAAACACTGTTTTTAGTCGCCAAAGTCGACGCGGTCAAAGGAAATTGACTTTAACGATAAATCCGCGAGTGCGCTGCCCTCGTACCCAAGTTTTACTTGGTTACGCACTTGCTAAGGCCATTTCATGGCCGATTCCATCGGGCCAAAGATAGCTCAGCGCGAAATGAAATTTCGCGGAGAGCAATAGGCCGTTCCCAAATGAAATTTGGGAACGAGAAAAAACACCGCCGATGGGTCAGCGGCGGCTATCACAGAGGTCAAGACAAAGGTTGGCCGCCTGCTTTCACTTCATTCCACGCCGCATCGAGCTCTTCCAACGTGCAATCGGACATGGCTTTGCCCTGGGCCTTGATTCGCTCCTCAACGGCGCGGAAGCGGCGGGCGAACTTGTCATTGGCGCCGGTCAGGAGTTCCTCGGCATCGAGCTTGAGGTGCCGGGTCAGGTTGACGATGGAGAAAAGAAGATCGCCGATCTCCTCCGCCGTTTCCGGGGCGGCGACAAACTTGGCTTCGTTGGCGTGGGCAAAGGCGAGATCGGACTCGATTTCCGCCGTCACCTCAGCCAGCTCTTCGCGCATCTTGCCGAGCGCGCCATAAACGTCCGGCCAGTCGAAACCGACGTTACGCGCCTTCTTTTGCAGGGCCTCCGCGCGCATCAGGGCCGGAAGAGGACGCGGCACGCCGTCGAGGGCGCTTTCCCGTTCCGTTTTCTCGGCTTTCTTTAACTCGTGCCATTGCGCGACAATAACCGCCGGATCGTCCGTTTTGACCTCCCCGAAAACATGCGGATGACGCCGGATGAGCTTGTCGGCGATGCCGTTAGCCACATCGGCAAAAGTAAAGTGTCCCTGCTCGCGCGCGATTTGGGCCTGGAAGACGATGTGGAGCAGCAGATCGCCGAGCTCCTCGGTGAGGTGTCCGGGCGACTCGGAATCGATAGCCTCGATCACCTCGTAGCACTCCTCCAGCATCTGCGGCTTGAGCGTGGCCGGCGTCTGCTCGCGGTCCCAGGCACAGCCGTCGGGCGCACGCAGGCGCGCCATGATTTCGATCAATCGGTCCATGGCCTGGGCCGCCGGGGAAGGTTCGCTCATGGCAGCCTCACAAGCTGAATTCGCGCCGGATCGTCCGTGCCGAGATTATAGAGCGTGGCGCTGTGGACATGGCTGGCCATTTTGCCGATGGGATCGATTCGCCCCTGCTTGTCGGCGGCGCGCCATTGTTCAAGCCGCCGCAAGACCAGCGAATCGATGGCCACGGGATCGCGGCTGACGTAAATGGCCCCAATCGACTTGGTGAAGACGGGGTCGAAGCGCGGACCACCCGCATATTGGGAGACCAGGGCATCCAGGATGTGAACCACCACTTTGCGGCGAAGGTAGGGGTTGCTCATGATTTCATCGATAGCCGGATCGCCGTAACCTGGATCACCCTGAAAGCGCCGGTTGTTGTCGACGCTGGCAAGGGCCAGGCTGCCGAGGCAGCCGTTGATACCGATGTAGGGATTGTCGGTCAGCACCGGGACATTGATGATCTTGGTGCAAATCGTCGTTACCAGCCGGGCGAAATGGGAGCGGTTGCTTGTCTGCGGCGCCGTCGTGCCAATCAGCTCGTCTTCACCCGCGGAAGGGGTCGTGCTCATGGTGTCATTATCGCCATAGGCCTTGGCCTTGACCGCTGCGCCCGCCGCCGAAAAAAGATCGTCGTCACGGCGGATAAATTCGGAATCGCCCCAGATCAGCGTGCCGAGGATATTGGTCTTGTAGACGGCATCGGGATCGTAGCCGGTGCCGGGGAAAACGGAAGCGATGGCGACGCGCGAGTCGTCGGATTCCACGGGCGCGTAACCGGCACTCTCCATATCGGAGGCATCCTTGTCCCAGATAATAATGTGGGCGGCCGGAACACCCGCGGCCCGGAGGCCGTCGCAAATCGCTTGGACGATGGAACGGTGGGTGGAAAGCAGCGGCCCGCCCATGGTGGTGATCTTGATGCCGACAATGTCCTGCGGCGTGATGCCCAGGCGTGTCCACGCGGTGCCGAGATCGGTCGCACTGGTCAGCTTGAGGAGGGCGTTATCGACCATTTGCCGGGCCATCGCGCTGTCGACGTTGAAGCGCTGGACGATATCCGGATGTTCCGACCAGATGACCGGCGAAAGCGTTTGTGGCGGAGGAGGAGTCACCGACGCGGGGGCGTTTGTTTCCGGGGAAGGAGGCGGGTTCGCCAGTCCGGACGGGACCGAAGTGTCCTGCGCCCAGCCACCTGCCATCGGGGAGATCAAGAGGGCGCCCATGAGGGCAATGAGTTTGCGTTTCCTGCGACCTGTCATCCGGCGGAGAAGCTACCATCCCTGGCCGGGGTTGCACCATAATTGCATCACCCCGGGATTACATCTGCTTTAGGGGCATTATCACGAATGGCGTATGTCGCCACCGGTTCCTCGCTCCCAAGTGAAACTTGGGAACGAGGAATTCCTTTCGGCGTGACCTGCACCTTTTTTTCCGACAGCCTCCGAGTTTCTTTGTGTTCTTTTGCGGCTAAACCGGCCATCCTGCGCCAAGCTCCATGCTCATTCTCCAGGCACTTTTTCTCTGGCTGATCGTCTCTGCGCTCATGATCGGCGGCGCGATGCTTTTTCATCGCCTTTTTCCACAGGAATCGCCCTGGTTCGGGTTCATTGTCCCGCCCCTGCTGCTGGTTATCCTGTTTAACTTCATCGAACACCTGGTGGCGTTGCCGACCTTGCTCATCCTGCTGCCGGTGTTTCTCGGGGCCACAGTCTGGATGTGGATTTCGAAACATTATTTCAAGGAACCGCTGATCCTGCCCACGATCGTTTTTCTCGCCGCCTTCGCCTTCACCTTCGCGGTGCGCTGCCTGCAGCCCGATATCTCTTTCACCTCCGATGGCATTTCGGACCTGAACATGGTCAATAATTTCTCGCAGGGCGAGACGCTGCCGCCGCCCGACTGCTGGATGCCGCCCTATCGCTTCGAGTGGTACTACGACCTGCAACACTACGCCGCATCCGTCGTGGAACGCCTGCTGAAAATCGACATCGGCAAGGCCTATAACATTTCCCACGCGCTACTCTCGGCCTTGACGTGCGTGGTGGGCGCCGCCGCGGCTTTTCGCATTTCGGGAGGGAAATGGTGGATCACCCTGGCAGTTCCTTTCCTGATCGAATCGGCGGCGACGGGAAGTTCGGCATATCTCTTCCTGACCTCCAACACCGGCGATCTCTGGATGGCGTCTGATTTATCCAGCAGCATGGTGCATCCGCCCAATGCCAACCCGATCTGGCACTTACTGTACAACGATTTACCGGCCGGGCTCGGCCAAATGAAGCCGGATGAGATCCTGGACCACCAGACGCTTCGGCTGCAGGTTCCCGGTTTTTGGACCTGGCGCGACGAATATCACGCTAATGCGTCCGGTCACCTGCTCACGCTGCTTTCGATCCTGATCATTGTCGAGTTGGTCGAAGTGCGCCGGACGATCTGGCCGTGGGTCCTGGCCGCGATCACGCCTCTCATCGCTGCGACAGCCAGCGCATGGGCCCTGCCCATCACCGCGCTACTCTGCTGGGGCGTCGTGCCGATCGCGTTGCTTTGCGGACGGCGCCCGTCTTCCATCCGCGACCTGTTGATAACGCTCTTCGCGGCGGTGACGTTGCTCTGGCCGGCGTTCTACAGCGCGACCTCGTCACCGGAGGTTCCCGAGATCAAGTGGATCGATCCGCTGGATCATGTGCCGTTCTTGGAATTTATTATTCAGTGGTGGCCCATCATCTTTTTGTGGCTCTGCGGATGGGCCTGCTTCCGCCAGCTTTCGTTTGGCCTGCGCTGGGTCCTGATTGTCCTGCCGATCATGATCTTCTTCATCGAGACGATCACGATCGAGAGCCGCTACAACATGATCGAAAAAATGTGGGGCTACACCTGGGGCGCGGGCCTCATCGCGCTCTTCCCCTTCGTCGCATCACGCGTCGGGGGCGTCTTTCGGCTCGTCACGGTCGTTCTGCTTTTTTCCTCGCTCATCAGCCTCTTCATGTTCGTGAAATCCGTTTACGGGGGAACATGGGACCACTCCGCCTTTGATCTGAATGGCACGGGATACATCACGTTCGACGATCAAAAAAGGAAGATGTTCCAGGTGTTGAAGCAAACCAAACACGCCACCTATCTCTCGGGAAAATGCGTCTACTGCTACAACGAAGCGCCTGCGCTGGCGGTCTTCACCAACAACAAGAGTTACATCGCCTGGTACTGGTTCGAATCGCTGACCAATTATATCACCGAGGCCAATCGACGGGCCAAGCTCGATAACGATTTCTATGCGGACCAGATGCCGAACCGCCTCCAGTTCCTCAAGGACAACCAAATCGCGGGTGTGCTGATCTGGCCCGACGACAATCTCTCCGACGACTTTCTCGCGAAGCTGAAAACGGAACTTGAACCGACCTACGATTACATCGATTGCAAAGGCACGGGCTATGACAACTCGGGCGTCTTTCTGCTCCGGCCCTTGCCGCAGAATTAGGTAGCCAGTTGCGTCAGCGACTCTAATAAAAGATCGTCATCCTGAGCTTGTCGAAGGATCTCTGACTATTCCTTCTCCTTGTTCCAAGTTGCACTTGTGAACGCGGAGAATTAGAGCATAAAAAATAGAATCAAGACGAAGAAACCAGCAGCCACGGCCGCATGGCGAAACTTCCTTTGGAACAGATAGCCAAGCGTCGCTAATAGACAGTGCGCAGCAATCCAAAAGAGCAGGAATATATGGAATTTGCTCATAACCCTAATCCTTCTGCCAAACTGCGATCAAACTTTTGCCCAGCGAAAAGCCGATGAGCGGGTCCGTCCACCGCGAGACAGGAATGAGGCAGCTATCCCAGAACGCGATTTGTTTTGCGCTCGGCATGCTTTGGTGGAGCAACAATTTGTTCGCGACCGAGGCCATCAAGCCGAATGAATCAAGCGCGTAAAGTTCGATCAGCTTCGCGCCCGGAGGCGTGCAGGCCCGCAGCGACGACCTCGTGTAGCGGCGAAAATGGCCGATGGCGCGGTCGAACTCGGTGTAGAGCCCTGGATGGGCCGGGCTGAGGACGATGACTTTTCCCTTGGGTGCGACGTGGGTCAATGCGGACCGCATCTCGCCGAGGTCGTCCTCGATATGCTCCAATACGTCGATATAGAGAATCGTGTCGAAAATCTCGTTGGCGGGCAAATCGTGCAGAATTCCCGTCTGGCTCCTCACGATTTCGCCCTGGGGATGACCGGCCAGGGTCTCGGGAATCTGCGCCGCCAGCAAGGCATCCGGTTCGAGGCAAAGCCAGTCCTTTTGTTTCGGCCCGAGGAGAAACGGCGTGTTCGTTCCCAGCCCCGCGCCGACTTCGAGCACCGATGCGCCGAGATGCGGACGAATCTTGGCCGACCAGTAGGTTTTCCAATTACGAGCCTGCGCGAAGAGCTCCAGTTCGTTGCCTTCGTAGGCTCGATTCTCCTTCATAACTCGAAATGGCGCGCGAAGAAGCTCACTTGGCGGGCGGCGGCGCTGTCGGTGGCGCCGGTAGTGCAACCGGTGTCGGAGGAGCGGCAGGCGCGGGCTCCGCAACGAAAACCGGTCCTTGCGCCTGCCGGATAAAGACGCCCGCATTTTTAGGCATATTGCTTTTGCAATCGATGTAGATGAACTCGGAACCGAGCTCCGACTGGAGTTGCTGCAGGATGTTATCGGGAATGTCGTCGTCGGGATAAATCATCACGGCGCTGATGTTGTTGGCGCGCAAAAACGCGAGCGGATCCTTCATCGTGCCGGCATAAAAATCGGTGCACTGCTTGTCCCGGAACTCCGCTTCGCCGCCGTGGCCGCACTGGAATTCCTGGAAGTACCAGGCGATGTAGCTCATATTCCCGGAAAAACTCACCACGGAAGGAGCCTCGTTATAGGATTCGGCGCTTTTGCTGAGAATGGTGGCGCCATGGTATCGCTCTAGCACTTGCAATTCCCGCCTCTTTTGCGGATCGACCACAATGGCGACGTCTCCCTTCAGATGCAGCACATTGCCGGGCCAAGACTCATCGACGCATTTTTTTCCCCAGGTGAAAATGAAGACCGTGCTGACGAGGAGAAAAACGACCGTCAATGTTCGGAAGACGAAGCCTCTCTCGATAAAAATCAGCGGGAAGAAAGTAACCAGGCCCGCGCCGTAGATCGCACCCCAGTTTTTCTCGATGGTCAGCCCGCGGTCGCCAAACGTCACCATCTCGAAGAAAATCAGCAGCAAGGGAAGCGCGATGAGAATCCAACGGACCAGCAGGCTGAGCCGGGTCCAGATGAAAATGAGCGAAATCCACGGCACGATCACCGGCCACCACTGGATGATGAATTCCCAGGGCGCCGTGTACTCGGCCCAGGGCGTCCAGTGGATGTCGACCGGGTAGGTGCCGGAAATGAGACTGTTAACGCTGGGCCAAAGCAGCACGAAAACCAGCGTGGCGCCGGCCACCACGACTCTCCAATTCTCCGGACGCTTCGCGGCAATCAGCGCCACGGCGAAGCAGCCGACGCAAAGTACGGTGACGACAATCATGAACCACGTCGCGGTGATGATCGTCACGAGCGGGAAAACGAGCAGGCAAATCCAGGGCCAGTTCGAGCGCTCCTTCCTGAACGCTTCATTCGCCACCAGCAACGTGGCAAGCGTCATGAAATGGCCGCCGAGATTGGCGTGAAATTCCGGGAAGTAGGTGTTGAACGTCGGCGTGAACAGGCGCAGGACAACGGGCGGATCGCGATGCGCCCAAATCCAGCCGAACGGATTGTGCCGGTTGGGATCGTTCCAGCCATCGCCGATATCGATCGCGAGCCGGCTGTCGAAAATGTCGTACAGATTCGGGACGTAATGCACCGTATTCCAATAAAGCAGGAAAACCGAGGAGCCGGTGAAATTGGCCAACAAGACGGCAGCAGCAGCCACGGCCACCCAGATTTTCCTTCCACTAACGGAATAGGCCGCGCCCGCGCCAACAAAGCAGGTCAGCGTGTTGAGCAGATTGTAGCCCATGTTGTAGCCCGTGCCAATATCGAGCGAAAAGAGCCGCTTCACGAGTGAGGCGCCGTAGTGCTGAAACGAGTAGTAGCCGCCGTGATCGTAGGGCGGACACCACGTATCGACCGGCGGCAGCGTGTTGCCCATGCAGAAGTCGAGCACCCTCGCCATGTCGGCCACGCCCTCGGTGTTGCAGGTGATCGAGGGGTTCTGGGCCATGATGAAAAAGTCCCAGGTGAAGATCACGAGGAAGAGAATGCTCGGGAGCCGCAGGCCTTCCCACGAATAGCCGGGCCGTCCGATCGCCCACAGCAGCCCGCCGATGGTGAAGGGCAGAAGCCAGCCCAGGTCCGGCATCGCGATGAAGTGCTCGGTGAAATTAAAGCCGCACATCACGACGAAGATCGGGATGATAAACGCCAGCCACGGCGACTCGCGCGGGAAGATGCGCCGAAAAACCACGGCCCCGCCGATGACGTGAAAACAAACCAAAATTTCCAATAACGCGGCGCGGAGAAGAAGCATCCCGTCCTAGGCTGTCCGAAAATTGATTTTGGATCAAGCCCTGCAACATCCTTGAGATGCCGCGCGTCCGGCTCTAACTTGTAATTTATGTCCACTGCACGACTCATCGACGGCAAAGCCATCTCCGCTCAAATCCACTCCGAGACCGCAGCCCGCACGGCCGCCCTGCGGGAAAAGGGCGTCACGCCCGGAATCACTTTTGTACGCGTCGGCGAAGACCCGGCCTCGCGCGCCTACGTCCGGATGAAGGGAGCCAAGGCCGAGGAACTGGGCATCCGCTCCGAGACCATTGTGCTCGATGAGAAAACACCGCAGGCCGAATTGCTCACCCTGATCGGGAAGCTCAACGCCGACCCAAAAGTCAACGGCATCCTCGTCCAGGCACCGTTGCCGCGCCACATCAAGGAAGAGGAGATTTTCAGCGCGATCGATTTCCGCAAGGACGTCGACGGCTTTCATCCGGTCAATGTCGGCAAGCTTTTACTCGGGCAGAATCCGCTTTTCAAGCCCTGCACGCCCGCCGGCGTCCATGAGCTCCTCATCCGCAGCGAGGTGCCGCTGAGCGGGGCGGAAGTCGTCATCCTCGGGCGCGGCAATATTGTGGGCAAACCGATGGCCGCGATTCTCATGCAGAAGGACAAGCACGCCGACGCGACCGTCACGGTGCTCCATTCGCGCAGCCGCGACATCGCCGGGCATTGCCGTCGCGCGGACATTATCATTGCCGCGATGGGGCAGGCACTTTTCGTCAAGGCCGACATGGTCAAGCCGGGCGCGGTGGTCATTGATGTCGGCGTGAATCGCGTGGACGATCCCGCCGCGAAGAATGGCTATCGCCTCGTCGGCGACGTCGATTTCGAGACGGTGCGGCAGGTCGCCGGGGCCATCACGCCCAATCCCGGCGGCGTAGGCCCCATGACGATTGCCATGCTGCTGAGTAATACCGTCCGCGCTGCGGAGCTGGCAGGTATATAGGACATAGGGGACCGATACGACCTATAGGTCCCCTGCGTCCTATAAGCCCTATTCCGTCTTCAGCACGCGCTCGCCGAGGTTCAGGCGGCGGACGATACTGAGCGCGGCGGAGAGATCGCTGCTGCGGCGCGTCAGCGATTTCACCAGCCCCTCCGCGCGTTCAAACGCATCGGCGCTTTCGTCCTCGTGCCCGAGGTTCTTCAAACTCACGCCGTAATCGTACCAGGCCTTGGGATCATCAGGCGCAAGCTCAACCTCGCGCGCAAAATAATCGCGCGATTCCTCCAGCTTGTGCTCATCCGCGGCCAACATGCCCAGGTTGTGCCAGGGCAGTGGATTTTCCGGTCGCAACTCCGTGGCTTTGAGATAAGCCTCCCGCGCCCGATTGAGCTGCTCGGCCTTGTGATGCGCCGTCCCGAGCGCCAGCCACGCGGAGAAATCATCCGGAACCTTTCGCGTCATCTCGCGGTAATAGTCGGCGGCGCGGGAGTGATCGCCGGCCTTGGTGAAGGCGGAGGCAATTTCCTTGAGCGCGTTTTGTTCCATCTCGTTGGCCGAATCCGCCGCGCGCGCCTCGGCCAGCTTTTCGATCGCCTTGTCGAGTTCACCCCTCCGCGCCTCGATCATGGTCAGGTAATAAAGAACGTAGGGAAACAAGTCGGCATTTTCCCCGGTCATGTTGAACGCCTCGGTTGCCATGACCAGGTTCTCGAGCTGAAAGTTGACCACCCCGAACTTGAACCACGCGGAGTGCAGTCCCGGCTGGAAGTGGATGGCCTTCTGGCACGCCTCCGCCGCTTCGCTGAAGCGATCCATCGCGCTCAGCGCCGAGGCCAGGTTGTCCCAGGCCCGCGCGTAATCGGGTTTCAGTTCCAACGAACGGCGCGCCGCCTTTTCGGCTTCCTCAAATTTGCCGTGATCGAACCAGACCGCACTGAGATTGCACCATGTTTTGGGGTTTTCCGGGGCAACCTTGACCGCCTCCTGATACGAAGCGAGCGCCTCGTCGAGACGCCCCATCTTCTGGTAGACCAGCCCGCAGTTGAACCAACCCTGGACGGACTCGGGAGCCAGGTCGCGCATGTGCAGAAAAGCCTCGAGGGCAGCTTCGAAGCGGCTGTAGTCAAAAGCCGTCAACCCGAGTTGCGCGTAATAGGCCTGCAATTCCTCCTTCGGCGCGCCGGCCTTTTGCGCCTCCGCCAGGGCCGCGGACGCACCGGCAAAATCGGTTAGCGAGATCAGCCCCTGGACCCGGTTGAGCGGCTCATGAAAATCGGGAGCGGCGGCACCGGCCGCCTGTTTCACCGCGCCGCTCTTGCGCCAATCTTCCTGCTTGCGGCCCAACTCCCCTGCCGTTTCTCCCAGATGCGTGCGCGTGTCGACCACGTTGGCCAGCTTGCTCGTCTTGCGCAGGAGCGCATTGCTGACCTCCGGCTTCGAGGGCGCGGCCTCATCCAGCCCGCTATGGGCGGATTGGTCGGTCATCTGCCGCGCGACAGCCAGCGCCGCCGCCACCTGCAATTGCTCAAGATCGCGGTCCTTGGGCGCGAACTGGCGGGCGAGTTCAAAATGTTTCAGCGCGATGCCGGGCATCCGAAACTCATTCAAATAGACGGCTCCCACTTCCTTGAGCAGATTGGGATTGTTGAACGAACGCTGCAGGCGCTCAAAGAGGGTCACATGGAAACTGGTGATGGCGACCCAGCTTTGATTTGCCTTGCGGGCTTCCTGCAATTTCTCCACGCCTTCATGGATCACCATCAAGGTCCGGCCGCTGAACATGTCCCCTTTCAGGGTATGAACGGTGACAAGGTCAACCCAGGTCTTCGGATCGAGAACAGCGTCGGACGGCGAGGCGGAATCAACGGTGACAGCCATAAGTTTAGGTCATTCCAAATCTAATACCAGGGGCGATTGAGGCAAGTTTCACGCAGACCCTTTTTGAATCACAGTTTCAGTATCTCCCGAACCAACGGATTGATTCTGCCGCTGAACAGGGGCGGGACCGGAAACCTCATCCCGGGATGTCGCTTCACTACCAGCGACGAGCGGGCGCAACGACTGCGTTTGTTCCTGATCCGGCACGGGGAAGAGCGTGGTCTGGAGCGGCGAAGCGTAGGGCTTGTCGAGCTGCTCCAGTTTCACATCGACATCAATGCCGAGGTAGACTTTGGGCACGCCGGTGAAAGACCCCGAGATCGGCGTGGCCGCTTCCGGATGGCGTGATACCGCGACCGCGACATGCGCCGATCCCGCCATCGTCCCACTCGTCGGATCGAATCCCTTCCATCCCGCGCCGGGCAGGTAGACTTCCGCCCAGGCATGCGTGGAGGCGTGGCCCGCTTCGGTCGCTTCGCAGAGCATGTAGCCGCTGACAAAACGGGCCGCCAGGCCCCAGCTCCGGCAGGCTTCAATGAACAGCGTGGCGAAATCGCGGCACGATCCGCTGTTTCGCTCCAGCGTGAGGCCGGGCCGCTGCACCCCGAATTCATGACGGCGCGTATAAGTGAATGTCTCGTGGATAAACCGGTTGAGCCGCTTCAAAAGCGAGACGGTCTCGACCAGCTTGCCCGGCTGCCAGAACTGGCCCAGCCATTGCCGGACGCGCTCCGCATCGGCCGGAAAGACGATGTGGGTAAATGCGGTCAGCTCCGGCAACGTCCACGGGTCGTAGACAAAAGGGTAATGCAACGCGTAGGGCTCGACGCGGAAGTCGAGCGGGTTGGCATCGTAGTGATTGAGCACCAGTTCGCTGTAGATCATCAGTTCCGCGCCGCGCTCGAGGAAATCGATCAGCGCGATGCTGTTGCCGTTGACGTCGCGCATCCAGTGGACGGCATGAGCCGGGCGGATGGTGAGGATCGAGCTCTCAATATGCAGATCGTGGCCCTCGCGAGGACGCACCATGACGCGGTGCGGGCCGAGCCGGACCGGTTCGGCGTACCGATAGGTCGTGCGATGCTGAATCCGTATCTTCATGGTTCTAGTTGATACAATCGCACGTTGCGTTCCAAGGCAAAGACTAAACCCCGTAAACTGAGAAATGAAACCGCCTGATGTCTCATCTTGGCTCGGAGGCGCGGTTATGAGATACATCTGTGTCTCTCTTTTCAAACACACCATGCCCGGATCCCGCTCCAACCGCTCCAACCGCTTCGACCGACTCGAACAATTCGCCGTCGACGTCATTCTGGAGCGGCGCTGGGGATTTCGGGCCTGGGCGTTTCGCCAATTCCTTTGGGTCCTTTCGGGAGCGTACCGGGCCATCGTGAAATGGCGGCTTTGGTGGTTCGAAACGCGGCTCGGCTCGGTCCACGCGCTGGGCTGTCTTGTCGTGAGTGTCGGCAATCTGACTGTCGGCGGCACCGGAAAAACACCCGTCGTCGAGCTCTTCGCCCGCGAACTGACCAAGCGCGGACGCAAGGTCGCGGTCCTGAGCCGGGGCTATAAAAGCCAGCCGCCGCCCTTCCCCCAGCAGTTGCTCGACCGCTTCCGCCCCCTTGACCAGCGCCATCCGCCGCGCGTGGTTTCCGACGGTCGTTCGCTGCTCCTCGATTCGGAAATGGCGGGCGACGAGCCGTTCATGCTCGCCTCAAACTTGAAGGACGTCCTCGTGCTGGTCGACAAGGACCGGGTCAAAAGCGGCCTGCACGCCATCCGTAAATTCGATTGCGACACCCTGCTGCTCGACGACGGCCTGCAATTTCTCCGCCTCAAGGAACGGCTCGACATCGTGCTGATTGACAGCGAATCGCCTTTCGCCAACCGGCATCTGCTCCCGCGCGGCCTCCTGCGCGAACCGCCCGAGCAACTCCGCCGCGCCCACATCATTTTCATCACCAAATGCGACGGGCGCGACCTCACCGAACTGCGCGCCGAATTGCGGCGCTACAACAACCACGCCGAGTTCGTCGAATGCGCGCACAAGCCGCTTCACCTCGAGGAAATCTTCACGCATGAAGTCGTCCCGCTCTCTTTCCTGAAGGACCTGCGCGTCGGGATGATTTCCGGCATCGCCCGGCCGGAAAGCTTCGAGCAGGGCCTGCGCAAGCTGGGGGTGGACCTCGTCTACTCCCGCCGCTTCGCCGATCATCATCGCTTCAGCGAAAACGAAATCGCGAAGATGTTTGAACGGAGCAAGGCGCGCAATGCCCGGGCGGTCATCACCACGGAAAAGGACTCCGTGCGCTTCCCTCGTGTCGGCAAGCGCCCCCTCCCCGTCTATTTTCTGCGGGTGGAAATCGAAATCATCCGCGGCCACGATGCCTTCAACCGCTGCCTGGAGCGGATGTGCCGCTACGGTTCCGTGACTCCGGCGGAAGACAGCAACTTGCCCGGCTATCAGCTTGTCTGAAAAATCGCTATGCCAGGAAACGAGACCCCAGGGCGGACGTGGCGAATCGCCTTTCTGCGCCGGCGCTTTTCTCCCACCGGCGGAGCCGAGCGCTACCTCCTGCGTCTTGCTTCCGGGCTGGCGACCCGGGGCCATCAGATTACCCTCTACTGCGAGGATTGGTCGCCGCGCGAAAATCCGTTTCAGGAGGTCCGTAAAATCGACTCCGACGACCCGGTTTCCTATGCGCAAAAAGTCATGGCGCTTCCGCTGCGCGACCGGCACGACATTGTCTTCAGCCTCGAGCGTGTCCCGGGCTGCGATCTCTACCGGGCCGGCGACGGCCTGCATGCCGACTGGCTCGCCTATCGCCAGGCTTTCCATCCGATAACGGGCCGCCTCCGAACGCTGCTTCGCTCGAAGAATCGTGAGCTTTGCCGCCTGGAAGCGCGGGTCTTCGCGCCCGGCGGCGTGCGCCGCGTGATCTGCAATTCCAATTTTGTCGCGGATCAAATCAAGAGACGTTTTGACTTCCCGCCGGACCGAATCGATGTGATCTATAACGGCGTACCCTATCAGCAATTCAGCATGGGCGACCGCGAATTGGGCCGCCGCGCCCTGCAGTTGAATCCCGACGATTACGTGGTTCTGCTCGTCGGCGCGGGCGCCGAGCGCAAAGGCCACGCCATTGCCCGCGAGGCCATGCGGCATATCAAAAGGAAATACTCCAAGCTCGTGATTATCGACTCGCCGCCCTCAGTCGCGATGCCCCACGTCTACGCCGCGGCGGATGTTTTTCTGCTTCCCACGCTCTACGATCCGTTCGCCAATGTGACCCTCGAAGCGCTTGCCGCCGGTCTGCCCGTGATCACGTCCGCGCAAAACGGCGCATCTGAAATCATGGAGAATGAAAAAAACGGATTCATCCTGCCGCGCGCCGACGACGACAAGCTTCTCGTCCACCTTCTCGATCTTCTGGCCGATCCCGCCTATCGCGCCCATTTTCGGCAACCCGCCCAGGCGCTGGCCCAACAGTATGACCTCGCGCGAAACCTGAACGCGACGCTGGCGGTTTTCGAGAAGCTTGCGACTTGAATCACGCGCCGATTTTCTCCTCGAGTTCCTCTTCCGTCGCGCGGGCCATTTCAACCGGCTTCAATTCGTGCAGTCGGCCCAATTTCGTGATCTCGGGAAAAATCACGATGGAACCGAGCACGACCAGCAGCGTTCCGATACCTCCGAAGATGACCGATCCGACCGCGCCCATCCATCGCGCGGTGAGACCCGACTCCAGTTCGCCGAGTTCGTTGGAGCAACTGATGAAAAGAAACGTGATGGCCGAGACGCGCCCGCGCATGGCATCGGGCGTGATCATCTGCATCACCGTCTGCCGCACGACGACGCTGATATTGTCGAACATGCCCGTCAGCGCGAGAGCGAACATCGAGAGCCAGAAGATTTTCGAGATGCCAAAAAGCAGCGTGGCAAAACCGTACCCCGCGACGCCGAGAAGCATCACGCGTCCGGCCTTGTGCCATGGCGGCAGATGCACCGTCAGCATCGCCATGGCAATCGCGCCCATGGAGGGAGCCGCCCGGAGCAAGCCGTAGCCGACCGGCCCCGCCTTGAGCAGATCGTTGGCGAAAATCGGAAGCAGCGCCGTGGCTCCGCCCAACAAGACGGCAAATAGGTCAAGGCTGACGAGCCCCAAAAGGATTCGTGTGCCAAAGACAAAGCGCACTCCACTCAGCAACGAATCCAACGTGACGGGGGCCTTCTCCGTTTTTGCCGCAACCGGCACGGTCAGCGAAAAAGTGAGAAAAGCCAGGCTGACGCACATGATGTTGACGAAATAAGAAGTGGCCGGGCCTTCCCGCGCGACGATGATGCCGCCGAGCGCCGGGCCGATCATGGCGGTCATCTGAAAGATGGAACTGTTCCAGGTCATCGCGTTGGGCAGCGCTTCCCGCGGCAGGAGCGTCGGGAAAAGCGAGGCGAGCGCAGGGGCAAAAAAGGCTCTGCCGCACGCGGCCAGAGTGAGCACCATGTAGAAGTATTCGACGGGAGCATGCAGGCGCGAAAGAATGAGCATGCCCAGCGCACAACTGGCGAAGAGAAGTTGCGTTGTCCGGACGATGGTCTTGCGCTCAAAACGGTCGGCCGCCTGACCGCCTGGAATGGCCAGGATCATCATGGGCAAAACCTGCACCAGCCCGATGCAGCCGAGGGCCAGGGCGGCGTCCTTCGTGTTCGCGCTCAGGCGCTGATAAATCTCCCAGCTCACCGCCACGGTTTGCATCTGTATCGCCAGGGAAAAAAAGCTTCGGCCCAGGATAAAGTACCGATAATTGGAGTATCGAAGTGCGGCGTAGGGGTCGGGCTTGGGCGCAGGCATGGTTCCGGACTATCACGGTAGCATAGTCCGTGGAAATTGCTTCCGCCGGGAGCGCAACTGCGGCTGACGGCCGAGCTGAGTCGCTTACTGTTGGGCGGCGCGGACGGCGACTTTGCCTTCCTTGACGCCGACGTAGGTTTTGCCGTTGTAGACGAGCACGGCGTAGAATGTGCCGCGCGCGGCGGCGGCGCCTTCGGGGGT
>Ga0116229_10007213_pt1 | contig 17672 bp, 10 predicted proteins | sample S1TSphgellanicum_3_FD_87313 | JGI IMG/M metagenome (GOLD analysis project Ga0116229, IMG submission 87313) | Host-associated microbial communities from peat moss isolated from Minnesota, USA - S1T2_Fc - Sphagnum magellanicum MG | ecosystem: Host-associated > Plants > Peat moss > Unclassified... | reverse complement strand
TTGGCTAAACCATGGAAAAATGAAAACTTGTTTCAACATGAACATAATTTTTAAAAAATATATGGCTAAAATTAAACCTTGCTTAAAATTTATGATTTATGATTTAATATTTAATTATGAGAAATTTTATTATTTATTATTTAATTTTCTGTTTATACATATTAGTTAAATTTCAATGAAATAATTAATTATTTCATATTTTTAATTAAATAATTAGTTATTTTATAGTAATAATTCATCAATAATTAATACCCATTTAATATGATCATTATATCATATTACTATATTGATGTCACCACTATAATTTAATTATACCTTAAACTAAACATAGTATGTTTTTAAACAAACCATATAAAACCAAAAAGAATTTTAAAAATCCTAATATGCCCATAATATGAGCAAATATATGTTTGATATACCTTGAATACAAATTAAATACCTTAATATGTTATGAATACAAGTTATATATGCTTAACATACCTTGAAGTAACCGAGTTGCTATTAATTTTGCTACTAAATGAATATAGGGGCCTATTTTTGGATGAAAAATCCAATAATTTGGTCAATATGGATGGATGTGCAATTTTGTAGTTACACCATAGTGGCAAAAATAGTAGTAAATTTAAAAGGATGGTGATTAGTTGTAAAAATGATAAAATATAGTTGTAAATGATAGGTAGTTGCATGTGGTCACAAATTCAATGGTTGCATAATACAAGATTTCTAGTAGTGTTAGGACCAAAATTTTAATTTCTTTAAGTTTAGGCTACCATGTGGTAGTTCACAAATGGTCAATACATTTTTTGAGTGCATCTTAATCTTCCATGTAGGAACAAAATGTTAATCAAACAATCTAAATTTTTATTTCAAAGATTAAATTTTTACCATTGCATATGCCCTCCATGAGTGTGATAAATTTGACTATAGTCACAAATGACATAGTTGCAAACGGTAGTTATGACCTAGTTTTGAGTGTGACCATGGATATGACTTGTGGCAAATACAATGGGGACTATGTAGTCATGTAGTCATGCCTAGTCATATATGGTGGTTAAGACTACAAATGGAATCATTTTTTTGGTCCCATATTTCATGTTTTGATGTAGTGATGGCATGACATGTAAAGTATGGAGACTAATGTTTATCGTAGGAATCTAGGTATTATGAAACTTATGCATGGGTTTGTAATGAGTTTCAAACTTAATTTTGGCTCAAAATTGCACTATTTGAAAACCATCTTTCTCTATTTATGAATTTGAACTAATTGAAAGGTGACTTTAAATCATGTCATCTCACTAGTGAATCATCTAAAATCTTTTAACCCCTTATCATAATTGTGAATAATTAAGATAGTGTGTTAAGTTTTCATGTGTTTTGTTGTTGCAAATCGGGGAATCCCTATTGATACCATATATTAAACTTAGGGTTACATTATAAACAAAAATGAAATGTCCTTGGTAGTCAAAGAAGACAATGTTAATTCTAATGCCAAATTGTAGCCCTTATATGTCCAATAAACAAGATTTATTTTTGTTTAAAAAATAAATTGGTGTGGCTATGGGAAATTCTAATAATCCTTTTAAAATTATATTTGGTTACATGGAGGTTTTTTGAAAACTATTCCATAAATTGTTGACCATGCACTATCCCATTGATTTGGGTGGGGATTCATGAAATGAATGCATGAATGAGGCCTCTAATTAACGAATCAAACAAATAAGTGATGAAATGAATCATAAGTGGATTGTGGGGGCAAGGCAATTTTCAAACTTCATTATGAACTAACTTGGGAGTTCCAACCACAATAGGCATGAAGCTCAACTCGATTTTTCCTTAAAATTTTTACTTGATTACATAACAACACATCTTGGGATTTATAATTGGTTAATAAAATGATTAATGTCTTTTTTTACTACAATTGTAATTATAAGTTCATATTAATGATTATGTAGTTGTAAAGGACATTGTGGTGCCATGTGGCAATATAGTTTTGTGATTGTAATTGATATCACAACTTGATGGTTTTTACACAAATATTATTTTAAGAAATTAATGTATTTAAAATCATCCAAAATTATGTAATAACAATATTCCATTGATTTTTGCAACTTTTGATGAATAATAACAACTTATGGTTGTGTGATGCTGACATGGCATGTCACATGGCAACAAAGTTGATTAATAATCGTAACATGTCAGGACTTGTGACACTAATTTCACATCATGATTCATGTCATTGATTTGATGAATTAATCACATTTATTAGCTAGTTGAATATATTATTGTCCTTTGCAATTAATAATGATTCAGTCTTTCATGTGATGATGACATGGCATGCCATTTGGAAACAAGGTGTCACAAATTTTCATGGCAATCCATGATTTTTTGTGACACCATAAGTTTTTGCGTGCCTTGAATTTATGGCACCAATATTTGTCATGGCATGCCATAATTCTTTATGTGGCATGAAGCTTTGAAGCTTTTGAAGTCATGAATTCAATGCATGTGTATGTGTATTAAACAATCTATTGTTAATTTGCAATTATGACTACAATATTAATAATCATTTTGAAAAATGTGACACAACTCCTTGACTTTTTAACTAGTTAACACACTAACTTAAGTTAACATACCTATTAAATTGACCTATGTATGTAGGCTACTTAGTAAAACCTACTTCGTAATATAGGCTACCTTGTAAGTTACTTAATTAGACATAAGAAATTTATTACATCTAGTATGTTTAAATATACCTATAATAGGTTACCGTATTAATAAGTTAATTTAGGTAGGCTTGCATAGGTTCCTAATTTTAGGGTTTTTGTTGAGTCAACTTAGGTAGCATCATTACAAGATATTTTATCAAGTTTGTGACCACCTCAAATTTGTGCCATGACTAGATGCGACTATGATACGATTAAATGCAACATAATTATCCTAGGTATTTTTTTAGTTTAAGAAGGCCCATGTTTACTTAGGCTAGGTTAGTAACTATAATAGGTTTATAAACTAATTCAGTTTAAGTCAACCTAAGGAGGTTTAGGTCTAAGCTAGGTTGGTAGGTAATAAGTAGGTTGATCTAAGTCAACCTAGGGTGGCCAAGGTTAATTCAAGGTTAAAAATTTGAACTTTATAACTTTGTGTTAAATACAATCAATATAAAAAAATGTGGTAGTGCAATAGATGAAGACTTGAACCCCAAAGTGAGGGTCAGGGGTTCAAATCCTCATTCTTGCAACCTAAGATACCTAAGCCACTTGGTGTAAGTTGGGTAGTTTAGTCTAGGCTTTTTGGGTTAAGAGTCTAATGTTTATTTTTAATCTAGGCCACCTAGCTTAGATTAGGTAGTCTAAGTTGCTTAACATAGGTAGCTAACCTAGTTTGCTTAAGTTAAGTTGACTTTTGGCTAGGTGAACTAAACTAAGTTGTTTAGCCTAACTAAGTCATGTTGACTTTTGATCATGTGTAATGATTCATAATGTGTTTATAGTTTTTGAGACATGTCATCCATCCATCAAAACATTTTTTGTAACACTTAGTAAAATAAAACAACTAAGTTGAGATGGTATGCACTTTACATGTCATACCAAGGTTAATGATGACATGGAATTTCATTATTATAAAAAAAATTAAAAATCTTAATCATTAATATGACTAGGCTTTGCAATTAAACATCCCTTGCGACTAAATGGGTGAAACGACATAGGTTTAGCAGCTCATTAATTATTAGTTGCACATGTCCTTTATGACTAATATGTAGTTGTAAAGGTTAGTCACAAAACCAAAAATATGTTGTTGTGTTGTGGAAGGGGCATTTATTTATTTTGTTAGTTGAAATCAAAGATTAATTCTTCTTTGCCAAAAGATTTCATGTTCACATTTTGCATGACATTTGTTTTGTAATTACCTGACTTGGTCCTTATTGGTGCCATATTAACATACATGCATGAATGTCCTATTCAAGTTTTTTTTTATCTAGCAAATTTTCAAATCCACCATCAAATAAATTTGGATCCCGTAGGGTTTCAATTTATTAATAACTTTGAATGTGTAACATATGAACCCAATGTTGGTTTTGTAGCATCATTCATTGGGCCATATTTATAACAAAATATATTGATGAGCTTTTAGGGGTCTTAAACAAGGTGTGAAAAGAAAAAAATGTGTATTACAACTTAAAACACATGAAAAAGAATGACGATTATGCATGCCATAGTTGTAGGAGGTTGTATTTCACTCCAAAGCTACAATTGATTTTGAATAATGAATTGGTGTACAACCTTATACTAATTCATATATTAGTAAGTATATATGACAACATTAAGTTTAAGGCTATAGTGTCATTAAAATAATCGATTTTAATGGCATTTTAAAATTGGGCCATCTAGCTAAGCTTGTCATTTTCCATATCAATAATGAAAGATTGAATGTAACTAAAATAAGTTGACTAACTTTGAAAACTTAAATGTGGTTTAATTCAAGAACACATGGAATTTATGATTGAATTTGATGACAAATGTTTTGTAATTTCATATTTGCAATACCTATTAATGTTTATGTATTATATACATAGTTTAAACTCAATGTCATGTGTGCTCTCATGTACATTGATGAACATTTTAAGTTCAATATATTTTTTAAAAAACAATATATTTAATTAACATAATAAATAAGATGTTATATTAAAAAATAAAATGATCATACAAGAATAGAAAATATGTCCATCAAAACTAATGATATCAGAAACCTTGGGAGAAAATCTAGGAGTTAACACTACATAATTAAAAAGGTGAGAAGACAACCCCTAAGCAAAGACAAAATTTGACCAAACAAGCAAATGATGAAGATGATTTCATCAAGGTGTCAAGAATAAGAATGCAAAGCTATAATCAAAAAGCCCAAATTCATCCAAATGGATACCCTAAAATGCAAAATAGTCAATCCAATAAAATGGGAGGTGGGTAAAAACAAGCTAAGGTGGACTAAAAGTGGCATGATAAGAATTCATTTTTGCACATTTTTTAGTGTTATCAAAACTTTCACAATAAATATTTCAACCAAAAATCATTTTTTTGCAAAAATTATTTCTTGCCCTCGTTTCCTAATACATTATCGAATACTTTGAATGAAAAAACTTCCATCAAATTCAAACCTTTTGACATTAAAAATGGGATAATGAATTATGGGGTTTTCAAAAGTACCTAAATGCTTATTCCCATTTATAATCACGTCCCCAATAAGAATTTTGTTTTCATTTTAGTCATACAACTTATGGTAGAATACCATAAAATATTTCATTTAATATTCCAATGGTTAAGAATCCATTTAAAAATGTGTATGGACTGTGACACATGATGAAACATAAGTTTAAAAGTCTTTCAAAGACCAAAAGATGGTCATTTGGTTTTTATTTTTTGCTATTAGCTTCTTATAACAATGCATATTATAAATATGAATCCCTTTTTGTAAATTTCCTTATCAATTGGAGTTAGGAGACATTGCCATAATAGGAGGTGCTAGATTTATGCTTTGTGACATGCAAAAATGGATAGTGTAGTCTACTTTCGCCCATGTATCAACCAACCTAATTCCAAGTTTTACATGAAGACCATATAATGGCAAATTTAGAAAAGACAAGAGAAAATAAGGGGTTTTACAACTTCGCCCTACAATTGGATTTCTTAAAACTACATTGGTCATTTGCAACTCCAAGTATTTATGTGCCCAAAGTGCTATCAAATGAATTGCATTAGTTGCACTAAACATCATCATGTCATATATGATTAAAAAAAACATGCAATTCAATTACAACTATGTGTTCAAACTATAAGTTATGTGCCACGTTGGATTGGTGAATCAATATATGCCAATAAGGTGCTAACATGGATGTTAGATTGGTGAGAAAATATGAACCCACTTGTCTATGACACTTATGTGAATCATTGTTCTTTGACATTACAAATGAAATGTTAGGGTTGTAAAACAACTGGGTTGTAACTTCTTTAAAAATTGTGATATTAACTTGCAACTATTTGTGATTAGAAGTGGAAACTATGCAACTAACAAAATATTAAGTCATGATTAAACTATTAATTTGGAATAGATTTTGGAACTTTTTGGCCCCTAAGGATTTAGTAACGGCACTATCTTGCAACTTATGTAAAACTAGTTATATTCTTTAATAACTTTGTAGGTATTGTGGTATCATGCCAATGTTCTTCACCATCATGTCAAACAAACCTTGCACACACATTATAATTATCCAAATTGTGATACACAATATATAAAAGTGCATTCCATCACCATTGATAAACAACAAGAAATTGATTTGAAATTGCATACATTAGCATTCAAAGTTGGAAAATCCATTGTAAAAATGTTCTTTCCTATTGAAATATAATTTGACTATAGATCTATAATTTCCAAGCTATTTATGCCAAAGACTTTCCTTTTCATATACAAAGGGTCATCATAAATATGATGAATTGCAATAGTTAAATATTGTTAACTAAAACACTTAAATTGTGTTTCTATTTTGTGACATGCATTCTTCTATATGGTTGAAATGGAACAAACCTTATTCACTCCACCTTGTTTGCTTTTGAAATCTACCATATTCTAATATTTAATGTCATTTATATGAAATGAAGTCAATAACATATAGATAACGTTGTAGTCTATAAGATATATGGGTGTTTCCATATTACAATGTAGACATTTTGTGTCAAAAGTAAGGGTGTTAAAGATACACGAAGTGAACAACTTTATGAAAACAAGGCCTTTTGAATTTAAAATTAACCTTGTTTGTTGATGTGCATCTTGTCTATGTGAATTTGTAGGTTGTCATTATTAATTTTTAGATTTTCAACAAGGCTAATAAAATGGCTTCTCCAATAATATGTTTGTCAAATTTGAAAGGTTAAAAGATTCATAATATGCATTTGTCTTTATTTTTCACATGTATTATTAAAATAGATTTATTTTCACCAATGATGATCTTAGATTATTATGGAACATTTGACTTTCACACTTGTTGTGGTAGACATGTGTCAATTATCTATTAATGTAAATTGAAATATTTTGTTTCCTATATCCCCTCAACCTAGGATTCCATCCTTTTGGACCTCCCACACTTTCTTATGAGTTTGAGTTTTTGGAGCTAGGTTTTCCTTTTGTTGAAGGGTGAAAACATGTTAAAGTAGACCACAAATGTTCCTTGTAGCATAAATGAAAAGTAGTTAGGAAATATGTTTTAATATATTAAAATTAAAAAAATTCTTTAGTTAAAGGATTAATATGAACATTTTCTTTAACTTTGTTAAAAAATAAAATAAAAAATACATGTTTAAAATATGTTTAAATAGATTCATGGGAATCTAAGAAAATGTCATAATCTACTATACAGCCCTTTTGTAGATTATAAGTAGATGAAATATTACATTAAATTATTTTTTTGAATTAGTGGTTGCCTAAAATGTACTTGTGGCTTTTCATTTTTTGCACGTTCTAATAAAAATATATTTAGCTTGTAGAATAAAAGTAGGTTTGAAAAAAATATTTACTTGTTAATTTCAAACCTACTTGTTACTTGCTTTTATTATATGTTAATTTTCTTCAAAATTTATATTGAACTTACTATAAACCCAATGTAGGCATAGATTTTTTCAAAATGAAAGATAAAAAACTTTCCAATCTAGTTTCTTGTGTTTTAAAAAAAATTGTCACATTTTAAAATGGGATTTTAAGTGGATTACTTTTTTGGCTTACTTTAGCATGCTTTCACCCTAAGTTGTAACAATACTTTAACATCAAGTGTCTTTTGTTGAACAATAACATTGTTTAGCATTGAATGTCCCTCACATCCTTTGCAATTCATATTTTTTAAAACTAAAACTTTGGACTTTTCTTTTGTTTGCATTTTTTTCGTATTTAAGTGTCTTTTTTGTTTTATGTTCATATGTCTTTTTTGTTTTGAGTTGTGTGTTTCAAAAGTTTTGTTCATTGTGAAATTTGAACATGAGTTTGAGAAGATTTGACAATGACTATGAAAAAAATGACATTCTAGAGAGTGAAAAAACTATGGTAGACATTAAGTTCAATAGAAAGTTGAAGAACAACATGACCGAAACTATTGTAGAGCTAGAAGCTAAAAAAGAAAAGGTTGTAAAAATCGCCTCTAGAAAGGAACTTTAAATACAAATCATCAATATCAATTTATGTGCACATGTGGGAGAAATCTTCATCAACTTAAGGCTAATCAAGATATCTCACATGAAAAGCTCATAATGATGTTTAGTAAGGCAAATTTCACTCATGATTTCAATATACAAAATGTTGAAACTTACAAATCAAAACTAAAGAAAAGATGTGATCAATGTGTAATGGAAAGGTATAAATGTTGTGTTCAAAGTTCATTATGAAAGAGCTTGCCCTAAACATTGTCATCAAAAAAATTCAAAATGATTGTCAACTAAACAATGTTTGTAGAAGGGACAAACACCAACCATTGTTCCAAGTTTTCAACAAGATGGAGAAGACGAAGATGAAAAGAGAACAATTAAAGGGGCTTGGTGGGGCACAAGCAACATTTTCATTTCCAAGTATGAAACATATATGTGTTTTTCTATGGTTGTTTTTTAGGTTAAAATGATACATTTGATTAGATGCATGGTTTGCCATAATAATATGTTGATTTTGGAAGAGCTTTAAGCTTCCTAGAATTGAAGTTTGAAGTTATTCCAAGTTTTTTAGCATTTTCAAATTTAAAATTCTTAATCTTGAAGCTCTATGTGTTTTGATAAAAATCTTACTAATGGTTATCAAGATTTGAGCACAATGAGATTTTTAAAACCATATGCATTTGTATCCCTTGTTTTTTAGATGTTGGTGTTTCCTTTTAATAATTAGTTTAAAAAACAAAGGGGATTTGTGGAACTTCAATGAATATTTGCTTAAATTGAACTTTTAAATAATTTGAAATAATTGTAACCTAGAATGTGGGTTAAGCTTTAAGACACATGACTTGTTTACTAAACATTATGGTTGCTAGGATTCAAGAAAGATTCATCATAGTACTTTAAGTTTCAATGTTTTAAATTTGATGTTTCTATTGAAATAAATGTTAACCTAAAATTATATTGCTACTATGTTTAGTTTTGTGATTCTTGTATATGAATATTCGCATCCAAAGTTTATGCATGCTTGGGATTAATCTATAATTCTTGTCAACTTTGGTTTTGGATTTAAAACTTTTTTAAAACATTGGTATATTATATAAGGGGTTCATTTTTTTTGTGTTACAAGGGTAAAAAGTCTAGACTTTCAAGTTGTTGAATGTCTTTTAATTCCAATTAATAAGGATATATGTTAAAAGATATACACATACGTCTTAGGAAGTTAATTAAAAAAATAAAGGCCATATGATCATTTTAAAGTTTTAATTTCAAACATGTCCAGCATCCTTGGTCACAATCCATTTTCCTAACAAAAATTGTACATGGAATTAAAACTTTTAAAATATTCAACAATTTATGTTTTGTTTAATGTATTTTCTTATAAATTCTATGATTGAAATGAAAAACAAAATTTGTATTGAAAATGTTATTAGAAGTGTGAGTATCCATTCATGTATTCTTTGGGAGGTCAAAATTGTTAAGATTTTATTAAGTCCTATTCAATATCAAAAAATCAAATTTGAAATGTCTTTGTCAAAAGTGTTGTATAAGGTATAAAGAATGGTGGAAAAAACATAATTCCTAGATTTAAAAAAGGATGGCTATTCAATGGTTTTGTGGTTTTGCCCTCAATTTTTAGTTCAAAAATAGACTTTTCACATCTCATTTTTGTTTCACCTTATTATGCCTAAAACCTTTTGTTGACCAATTTTTTTATACAATTAGGTTAATAAAATTTCCAATCTTGATGTGTTTTTTGTTCTATATAAAATATGCATGTTTTGATGTCTTCTTATCCATGTGGAAATGTGATTCAATAAAGGATTGAAATCCATACACACGATTGATCCAAATGCACATTTAGTTAGCTTGATGCATTAATGTTTTGCCCAATTGGGCATAATACTCATGTTATTTCTGCATCTTGTTGTTTAACTCTCCCAATGCTTCAAGTTTACAATCTATTGATACTATACAAAAGATTAGTTAATAAATCTTAAAATTTTCACCACACATAATTTGGAACATTCACATATTATGTGCATATTTGTAGTTATTATTTATTTGAAATTGGAGCTCCTATCTTTACTCTTTGCAACTACAAATGGCAATGAAAAAGTCAAGATGCCCAAACCCTACCATTTTCCCATTGTCTAATGCTACTAGTAAAAATATATAGTTGTAGACATTATTCTAGTTTTTGAATGTTTGTTATTAATCACATTGACGAAGGTTTTTTGATATCATGTTTCTCAATGGTTGCAAGATAAGGTGGTTCATTCCAATGGATGCAACATTCCCAATGTTCATAGTTTAACACAATTAAAATGGAAAAACCTTAAAAACCCAATGTTAAATGCAAATTATGTGATGATTAATGAACAAAAAAAGTCCAAATGAATAAGAGCTGAACTAAGAAATTCTTTGACATACATATTATGAAAGAAAACATCAATCCAACTAGAAAAAATTAAAATAGAGATTTTTGAAAATAATGTGCAATATCATCATTAACATTTCATAGTTGTTCGTTGGTTTAGAATTTTGTAATTTTGTTTTTGAATCCATGTTTTTTTTAACATGTATCACATATTGAGTCCTTACGAAACATCTTCAAATGAAGAGATATTGAAAAGTGCAAATTCAAGACCACAATCCATGATTCTACTTCAAAAGCCCACTGTATATTTTTGGTGTATATTTATTGAATTTCATTAGTATGTACATATTTTTTATTAAAGTTGGCAACTTTATTCCACAATTTTTTTATTACACTGATGATTTTACCATACATTTATGGCGTTTGAATAGAGTACACTTTATAGAAAGTTCAATGTGACACAAAAAGTGACCCACCATACCTTGTAACTTGTTTGTCTTATTGGGAAATGTTGGCATAAGAAGTTGTGGCCGTTGTATGCTTATTTGTGTGAAATAGTTCGTGGTTGAACACGTAAATTTTTATATTAATTAATTGTTGGGACTAGAATACCATCTTTTGTTCATTTGATGATGTGTTATGAAAGAATATATCAATAATAAAGTAAATGATTTCTTCATTAAGTTGAAGTCCATATAAAGAAAACTTAATATATATTAAAATAAAGTAAAAATTGGATTAGATTTCTGATTTCAAATATTTTTCAAATTATTAGTGTCAAATGTTTTGTATTGATTGTCAATGACTAGTACAATGATTTTAGTGTTAATATTTTTTAGTTATGGTCCATTTCAAATATAAGGTGAATTGTTTCAAACTCCAACTCAAAGTGTTAAACTATGAATATTATTCACAAATTTTGAAGATTAGGTGCAAACTTTTAACAATTATCTACTAAAAAAAACCTTGTAGTTTTAATTCAGAGTTTGTTTATCAAGTTAAAATTAGTTTAGTACAAACCAACCTAAATTACTATGCAATTGTATGGAAATATATGGGTATATGATAGTTCAAAATTCTTGTTGAATTGCGCTCACTTGTCATTGTTGGTTGTAGTGGGTGCTACATATCTCAAATTCAACCCATCTAAACTTTACACAATTTGATATTTTATATATATATATATTTGCAGTTTATTTATGTTAAAAGATTAATGTATCCCATGTCCTCCTAATTTCATGCTTTCTTATGTACTTTACCTATTTTCAAAATAAAATTTAAATATTCTCCAATCTCAAATGTACACCTTACAACAAGAACTTTGGTGACATGGTCAAAGTTCACTTGATTCAATTTAAGTTTGGTTAAGTTTAATCAAATGGTTTTCATCAGTTTTAATTTGTTATGACAATGATTACATTATGCAAAGTTTCAAATTTGTAAGAACAACAATGTTGATTTTTTTGCTATGACTTTAGTTGAAACAAGAAATAGGAAGAACATACATATTTGTGGTGTGCTTAGATTCATTTCAAACAAAACAATAGATGTGTATATTATGGGTGTAAGATTACCATGAGGCCAAAATGGTGCAAAAGCTTTGGATTTTGAAATTTTGACAAAGAGATGTTGGAGAAATAAAGTTTTGAAGGATTTAAGGAATCCTATTTACATAAATTCAATCTACGAAAGTGAATTGCATTGGCAAATTGCCCCAATGTTGATAAGTTGCTTCCTTTATATTCATTTAAAACTTCCATTTTGGAACACTAATGCTATGCAGAGGATACTTGTTGCGGTCCTGCATCCAAAACCAACCCACAAATTGGTTAGTTCACATTTGGAACACTCTCGATGTTGAGACAAACCACGGGCAACCATGGACTCATTTGACTCATCACGGCCTGGACTCGGAGGAAACCACCACCTTCCCCCATATAATATTATATGTGCCTCTTCGCCGCACTTGCATCTGAATGGCACTTTTTCTCGAGACTCCCAAAATGGAGTCCCAAAACTATCCTGGTTTAAACTCTCGCGATTTTGGGCATTCATAACTTCTCGCTCCGACCTTCGATTGGGACAAGATCTGAAGCAAACTTGTAGCTCTTCTTGAAAGCTTTCCAACAATGTGTTGCACTTGACCTTCACACTCCGGGATCAGGTCGATTCTCGACTTTTAGTGGTCGGGAGTCAAATTGCCAGTTTGGCTCCCGGCCCTTCTTTCAACCATAACTAGTATTGTCGATGTCCAAATGGCTCATACGAGGCCATTTTGGACATCTACACTTCAAGACCTTTCCAATGGTATAAAAAACACTTTAATGCAAGGTGTTTTGACCCCTGTAATCAAGTTTTGAATTTTTGGGAGTCCCGGAGAACTCCTAAGTCCCATTTTTAAGAGTGTGAATGGCGACCTCACACTTCCCTCAAAGTGGGGTTACGACATTAAGTGGGAATGGAGTTCAAATAAACGATTAATTTTTTTTCAAAGGTGGTTTTTTTGGCTACAAGGGTCAAATTGTTATAGGATTTTTGGCTATTACTAATTTTTTTAAAAAAAATTTAACCGACCTTTTAGTGAATTATGGATATTTCAAAGTCCAATTCTAATTTCCATTAGTTCAAACTTCAACAATCAACCAAATGGCCCGAGGGGACACTAATAAAAAAACACTAGTAGAAAAGTTGTCTTGTGTAACTTGTCTTATGCAACTAAAAAATGTCGCATGTAACTATTTTGCAACTGCACATGTTGCATGCAACTTCAAAATAGTTGCATGTGCATTTTTTAGTTGCATAAGACAAGTTGCAAAAGACAATTTTTCTTTCAGTGAAAGAAAAAAAATACATAAATAAAAATATAAGGTGCAATATATTGGTTGTTGGGTAAAAATTATGAGTTGATTAATTTTAAAATGTACATTTAATTCAAATATTATATTATATTATATTATATTATATTATAGGGTATGTAATAATCTAAAATGATGGATTATAATTAATATAGGCTAGTCTTAATATGTATATATTAGAAAATTAAATGATAATAAGGCATTTAAAAAAATAAGTTCGACAATTATCTAATACCCCCTCTAAAAATGGTCGTTCAATGATGCATGTAGATCCCAAACTTTACGTTAAGTGTCCCCCCTAGGCCAAATTGATAACAAAAAGAATAACCATGTAAATAAAACTTAGAAAACATATAACTTTGAATTTTGAAAAAAACCACATTATTTAAAATTCACTACAACAAATTGGTGACCCACTGACCACATGAACATAAGTTATAACACAAATTGGAAACAAAAAAAAAAATCATTTATGAGGGAATTGAACCCTTTAAGTTGCCCACTACATCATAAGTGGCCTACAAAACAAGGTTAATCAAACACAACATACAAGCCACATTAGTATCATCTCATGAAAACAAAAGAATGGAAAATGAACTTTGACGCACTCCCAAGTCCCAAGTTAGCCCCAAGTCGGGGCTAAGTTATTCAAGTTGCGGAATTTTTGGGATTCGAGGCACGCTCCCAGCTTCCAGCACTAAAAGGGGGTGAGAGGGGCGTGTTGAAAGCTCCGGGATAGACTAGGAAGAGGGACAAGCTTACTCAATTATACGGTCCTACATACAAATTCAACCAACAAGTTGGTTAGAACTCATTTTGCACCTTTTTGGTGTTGGGACAAGCCACGGCTACCTTGGACTCACTTGATTCACTACGGCCCAGACTCGGGGGAAGCCACCATCTTCCCCCATATAGTATTCTCTGCAACTCTCCGCCGCACTTGCATCCAAATGGCTCTTTTTCCTGGGACTCCCAAAGTGGAGTCCCGAATTTGTCCCAGTTTGGACTCCCGAGACTTTGGACACTCATAACTTCTCGCCCCAAACTCGGATCGGGATGAGGTCTAAACCAAAGTTGTAGCTTTCCTCAAGAGCTTTTCAACGGTCTATTTCACTTCACCTGCACGCACTGGGATCGGGTTGATTCCTGACTTTTAGTGGTCGGGAGTCAAATTGTTAATTTGACTCCTGGCCCTTCCTTTGACCATAACTCGTGCTGCAGATGTCCAAATGGCTCATGTGAGGCCATTTTGGACATCTACACTTCAAGACCTTTCTAACGGTATAAATAACACTTCAATACAATGTGTTTTGACCCCTGCAATCGCGCTCTGAGTTTTTAGGAGTCCCGGAGGACTCCTAAGTCCCATTTTCGAGAGTGTGAGTGGCGACCTCACACTTCCTTCAAAGTGGGGTTGCGACAAACTTGGAAATAAAAGGTGAATTGCAAATAAAAAGTGGTATCCATGTGGGATTCACCAACTTCATTTACGCAAAAAAACCAACAAACAATTGTAGCTTCCAAGGCTAGTAAAACCCAAGGACAATACCAACTTTTGCATAAAAAATTATTGTGCTAAGTTAAGACTCAAGAGCTTTAAACCTCGGCTCCCACACCATACTGAGGACGTTTTGCACACCACTGTTCATATGCTTTTGCATATAGAAAATCATGCAAGGTGTAAAATTTATGGGAAAACATTTTAACCATTAAACCCAAGTCGATTGTGCAACTTGGATTTGTAGAATGCCAAAAAGTTGAAGCACCATTCAACCTCCACATTACTAAGGACTTGTACTATGGCAACTTAGCCAACTTGAAATAATCTAGAAAATAATAGGTAAGCACTATGGATGTTGAAAAAGTTCGCCAAAAACGTGTCAATGGATTCACATCAAATGGCTTAAATATGGCAACACGTGCATTTGATTTCATGGTTTTAAAAAAAAAAGATTGTTGAATGTCAAGGGAAGATGTTGACAACACTTCAAGTAACCATACATCACTATTGCCCAATTTCTTGGGGTGGCAAAAGGTAACCTTAATCACATCCAAATGTTTGGTGAAGCTTTCTTTTGCATTAGATTACAACTAATACTAAGGGTACATCACACCCAAATTATGCATGACGCCATGAGTAAGGAATATGCCTTGTAACTTTTCAACAAGGCACTCAACAACCATTACAACCCACGTATAATTTGTTAATTCAATTCAATTAAAAAGAAAGTGGAAAAAATCAAAATTCACGAAGTAAAATACAAAGTGGGTTAAGGTTTAACCTAAACATTCTACTTCCACTTAAATGACATTTTTAGCATAAATTTCCCTTGTCACATAAGAGACTTCACGAATTTGCATATTAAAACGAGTAGCCTAAATGTGGTGTTGGTGAACATCAAATGCCAAATGTTCCACTCTAACATCAAAACATGGTTTGACGCGCTCCCAAGTCCCTAGTTAGTCCCAAGTTGGGGCTAATCACTCAAGTTGCAGAAATGTGGGGACTTGGGGCACGCTCCTAGCTTCTAGCACTAAAGGGGGTGAAAGGGGCGTGTTGAAAGTTCTGGGATTAGACTAGGAAGAGGGACAAGCTACTTTGTTATTCGGTCTTGCATCCAAAACCAACCAACAAGTTGGTTAGAACTCATTCTGCACACTTTTCGTGTTGGGACAAGCCACGGGCAACCTTAGACTCATTTGACTCACCATAGCCCGGACTCAGGGGAAGCCACCACCTTCCCCGATATAGTATTTTTTGTAGCTTTCTGCCGCACTTGCATCCAAATGGCTCTTTTTCCCGGGACTCCCAAAGTGGAGTCCCGAAACTATCCCGATTTGAACTCCCAGGACTTTGAGCGTTCATAATTTCTCGCCCCGAGCTTGGATCAGGACGAGGTCTAAACCAAAGTTGTAGTTCTCCTCAAGAGCTTTCCAACGGTGTGTCGTAGTTCACTTGCACGCACCCGATCGGGTTGATTCCCGACTTTTAGTGGTCGGGAATCAAATTGCCAGTTTGACTCTTGACCCTTCTTTTGACCATAACTTGTGCTACAGATGTCCAAATGGTTCATGTGAGGCCATTTTGGACATCTACACTTCAAGACCTTTCTAATGGTATAAATAATGCCTCAATGCAAGGTGTTTTGGCCCCTGTAATCACGCTCTGAGTTTTTGGGAGTCTCGGAGGACTCCCAAGTCCCATTTCTGGGAGTGTGAGTGGCAACCTCACACTTTCCTCAAAGTGGGGTTGCGACATGGTTGGGGTACCCAAAAATACTGTTTCATTTTATGTTCATTGGACTTTTTGATTTAAACATATTATTGAAATTTAATGACACATTCATATTGAAGGGTAGATATAAACTACAGTGGTTCACTTTTGTGACAAAATAATGTTTTTTTCCTTGGGTACCCTTTATTCAAATGCTTGTGGTGATTAATATATCCTTAGATATATTATGACGCGCTCCCAAGCCACGGGGTGAAACCCACTTGAAGGTTTCACAAAGTCAAGTTGCGGAAAGTTGAACTTGGTAGCACGCTCTCGGCTTCCAACTCTAGAAAGGGGTAGAGGGTCGAGTTGGGAGCCCCGGGATTAAACTAGGAAGAGGGACTAGATTAGTTCGTGTGAATCTGCATCCGAAAACCAACCAAATCGGGTTAGTTTAGCATTCGGGACACCTTTTGGTGTTGGGACTTGCCATGGGCATTTGGACACACAAGACTCATCACGGCCCGGGCTCGGGGGAAGCCACCACCTTCCCCCATATAGTATTCTCTACGGCTGGTCACGGAGGCTACATCCGAATGGCACAAATTCCCAGGACTCCCGAAATGGAGTCCCGAAATTGTCCCGGTGGGACTCCCGGAACTTTGAACCATCATAACTCCCGACTGCAGAGTTGGATCGCGACGAGGTCTGAACCAAAGTTGTAGCCCTCATCAAGATCTTTTCAACGCCATGTCGCACGCTCGAATCGGACGTCAGGAAGAGGTCGATTTCTGACTTTTAGTGGTCGGGAGTCAAACTGCTAGTTTGACTCCCGGCCCTTCTTTTGCCCATAACTTGGGCTGCAGATGTCCGAATTGTCAATGCGAGGGCATTTTTGATATTTACGTTTCAAGACCTTTTCAATGACACCAAGAACACCCCAATGCAAGGTGTTTTGCCCCTTGCTGTCGAGCTCTAAACATTCGGGAGTCCCGGAAGACTCCCAACCTCCAACTTTTCCAAGTGTTGGGCTTCACCCCCACACTTGG